>PVMJ01000228.1_pt1:0-27500 | contig 951577 bp, 837 predicted proteins | sample 1853361 | NCBI WGS metagenome assembly PVMJ01 (sample SAMN08533506, study PRJNA380276) | Synthetic metagenome, whole genome shotgun sequencing project. | isolation source: mock microbial community containing genomic DNA from 20 ATCC strains | collected 2017
CGCGGGGTGGAGCAGCCCGGTAGCTCGTCAGGCTCATAACCTGAAGGCCGCAGGTTCAAATCCTGCCCCCGCAACCAGAATCCTGTCACATTATCAATAACGTGCGCCCCGCCGGTTGGTGGGCTTTGCTGTCTGCCTGGCGGGACGACAACAGGTCAACAGCCGGACGGAAACGTTGCAAGATCAGTGGGATATGGGGACCACAGGACGAGGAGCGCGCGAAAACCGCTTACAAACGCGCTTGGCATGAAAGGCGGTCTATTCGGGCGTCTCGGCCTCGTCTTCGACAGGCTCGTCCGTCACTGACCTGCGATAGATCGACTTCCCTGTCGCCGCCTTGATCAGCCCCAGCAGAGCCTCCTGGCGCTGCGCTACGGAGCCTTTGAAGTCAGGCGGATTTCGTCAGCCAAGCCCGCCTCGAGAACCAGTCGGACGTTCTACGAACTGTGCGAGACAAGCCCGGTCATTCCGTCTCGGCATAGGGAGGAAGCCGATCCTTCCCGGGAAAGGCGGGCAGAGCGCTCATCACCTGAGCGCGCAAGGCTGTCCACCAGGTGCCGAGCGACGTGATGAGGATTCCGAGAAGAAGCAGGACCACCGCCTTGTGGACCGGTCCGCCGCCCTGTTGTCCTCCCTGCACCAGCCAAGCGATGATGAGCGCGAAGTAGACGATCCCCGCGGTCAGGAACGAGCGGCGATCGATGATCAGGGCAATCATCGTGACGACCAGGAGAGCCGCCGCGGTCGACAGGACGCCGACGGTGCCGCCCATGTTGAACAGGGTCATGGCCACGGTATTGACCAGTGCCGGAGCTGCCAGCAGGTGCAGCCAGAAGCCGGTCGCGGAATGACGGCCAAGCCGATAGGGATCTCGGCTGTCGAACCAGATGCCCGCCGCGAAGGCCATGATGCCGAAGACGAGCGTGGTCATCGAGAAGAGCGGACTTCTCTGGAGGTCGAAGATCAGGCCATGAAAGCTGGTCGAGACTGCTCGTGCACCAGCGATGCCGGACGTCAAGGCGTAGAGCGCCATGAGAACCGCGACGCCTAGCACAAACATGGTGAAGGGCAGGCGAAACCGCCTGTACCACAGCCCGAGCGCGCCGGCCGTCGCCAGCGCCGACAGCGCGATCCCGCCATGATCTCCCGCCCGGAAGAAGAACAGCGGCGAAAGCAGGAATATCGCCCCGCCGAAGATGCAGACGAGTACGATGCTCGGGAGCATCATGCGTCGCTTCAGCGTGAAGTACTCGGCACCTCCCCATGCCATGGCGGCGCAGGCCGCCGACACCAGGAGCACGACCCGGCCACCCCCTCCGAGCGCCCCCACGAGCAGGACGACTGCCGCGAAGAGGATCCCGAGACCGACCGCGACGAAGATTTCGGCAAAGCCGCGGAAGAACTCGAAAGGCTCGTCCTCGGCCGGCAGCGCCATACGCCGTCCGGCGCGATCATGGGCAAGGGCAGCGACTGCAGATGCCTGCGCCTCGGTCAGGTATCCGGCGGCAACGCCGGCGCGCAGATCTTCGGATGTTAAGGGTATCTTGTCCACGAATTACCTCTTGCTGGCAGTCAACAGTGATGCCGTGCCAATGTCCGTCACGCCGTGCCCGGTTTTCCGGATATCTTCCCGATCATTGTCGCGCCGGCAAGCTCCCGTTGTCCGGCAGCGCAGCTGTTTCAGCCGGACTGAAGTGTACATCCATGGCATCACCGCATGGATCGGTGTTACGCTCGATCCATAGGAGCCGCACCGGCACGTCGAGATGCTTCGCATTGTGGGCCGCCGCGTGGTCGCTGAGTGTTTGGATAGGGAACGGGGCAACGTGGAGAGCATTCATCTTTGGGTGAATGACAGTGCTTCAGAAATTCCGAATATTGCAGAGTGAGGCGCTTAAACCAGTGAAAACTCGCCTGAAAGGACGTCGCGGTCAGCGTGACATGCGCGTCCAGCGGCGGGTGCAACTCGAACGCCTTCGGCTCGCGCGCGAAGTTCCACAGGCGGAAAAGGGACCATTCCGAGCGCCGCTCCTCGGCCACGGCCAGCTCGTTGCGGCTAATGTGGAAGGGTGTACGTTCCCAGCCATTCGTCGTTTTCACCTCGATCAAGCGCGGACGGCCATCCGGCGCAAAGCTGGCGATGTCGTAGCCGGCTCCGTCGCCGTCCTCCTCCGACACCCACCGGACCTTGCGCGCAAGATCATCGCAGCCCGCTGATTTGAGGGATGCACGTTCGTGCGCCAGCACGCGCTCCTCTCCGGCGCGGCCGAGGGCGCGGTTGCGCTCGTCTCTCGCCGCGACATCGAATTTACGGGCGATGTGCAGCATCTGCTCCAGCTCCTGCGGCGGCGGCTGGTTCGACAGCGTGGGCGGCGGCCCGATCCAGATCGGCCGCGCCTCTGCCAGATCGGTCGGCGGTGGTGCCGCAGGATGGCGGCCGATCCAGGCCGGGTTCAGCGCCAGCCAGCGCGCCACCGCATCCACCAGCGTCATCTGGAAATTGAAGGCGGGCTTGTAACCCGGGATCCAGTTCTCACCGAGCCCCTTCAGTACGGCGCTGATGTTCTGGTGCTTGAACTCGACCGATCCCGCGGACCGATCGTTCAATCGCGGCAGAAGCCCGCGCCGGTGCTCGGCCTTGTTGTAGGGGCGACCAGAGATGTCGTCGGCCAGCATCGCGAAGTAATCCGCGACGATCAGGTCGTTCTCCTGATCTGTCCAGGACCCGTTCGACATCGTGCCAGGCTAGAGAACGAAACTGCGTTTGTCATCAGAGACTTCGCGCCAAGCTCCCAGGACATGCCAACGATCACGCCGCCCGTATTGCGTCTAACTGACGGGCGCGTGGGACCCCTTTGGCACATAAAGAAAAAGGCCGCGCGAGAGGCCTGTTTTCGGGTTTGCGATGTGCAAATGGCCAAGGGGACAGGCCCGCGATTCAATGTTCTCTAAGCCTGACGCGCCGGGAACAGGATGGGCATTATTCAGAAATTCACATCTGGGCAGATACTTACCCGAAATCCTGCTTGAAGCGATCCATCTGATGCATCCGCTCGTGAAGGATCGTCACGATGCCGATGTCCGCATTTGACAGCCGCCGCCAGTATACGAAATGCCGCTCGTAGCGGAAGGAGTATCCTTCCACGCCGAACTCGGCTGGTACGGGCCTCGACATGACGCCGCGTGTATCGATCTGCTCGAAGGCGGCGAACAGACCGGTTATGTAGGTTTCGGCCTGGGCCGTGCCCCAGCGGTCGCGGGTATATCTATAGATCTCATCGAGGCGGACAGAGGCCGTCTCCTGGACTCGGATCGCCAAGGGCTCAGGGCCGGTTCCGGGCGATCACCTCCGCAGCGGTCAGCGGCATGTAGCTGTCCTCGGGCGCGGCAAAGGCACGGTTGAGTTCGGCCTTCAGGCGATCGAACGCCTCGCGCTCCGCACGCTCCTTGTCGCGACGGATCAGGTCGCGGATGTACTCGCTGACATTCTCGTAGGCGCCGTCTTCGCCGACATTGGTCGCAACGAACTCGCTGAGGGCGCCGCTGACGCGGACGGTCATGGTGGTGGTGCGGGGCATGGCGCTCTCCCTGCTCGGTGCGTATGCAAGATAATCAAAATCGAACACGAGGCAAGGGGAGCGAGGCCGGCGACACCTTCCCCTATCGGCGCTCCCGGTCCTCGGCCTCCTCCACGATCAGCCGGCCCGCCAGCGCGAGCAGCGCGATCAGCACGGCATCGGAGTGACGCGCAAGCGACACGAGGTGCTCTCCGCTCGGCCCCCGCTCGCCTGCGAACCAGTATTTCACGGTTCGCTCGCTGGCGCCTGACCACCGCATGGCGGACTTGATCGCCCGGTGGGTCGATCCGAGCTCGGCGTGCAATGCCATGGCCATCGCGGCGCGATAGTCGCCGGGGATCTCATCGAGGCGCACAACTGTGCCCATCTTCGGCACAACTGTGCCCATCTTCACGCGCATCTTCATGTTTCTCTCCGCTAGATCTTTGGAGAGCCATGAAAACGGCAGAATCCATCTGTTCCCGCGGCGGTCCGGTTTGGCCGCCTGTGGGACGGACCATTCACTTGAAGGTGGCCGATATGAACTGCGAAGCGGGACCGCAGATCATCGAGCGCATGGACGGCCGCGCGCCGCAGGCGATGCGCCTATGCGCCGGGAACAGAAAGAAATTGCCTTTTTCCGGAAACGACTTTCCGGCTCTCGCATGCTCGAATGATCGCGGCAGCATGCAGAACGGTCCGGCCCCTCCCGACCGGATTGCTGCGACGTGAACCGGAGTCGGCCAGATGCGAGGGCGTGAGGCAAGCAGGGAGACTGGCGCCAGCCAATCAGATCCCGACGTGCCCGCCGTCGCCTACGTCCGGATGTCGACCGATCACCAGAAGTATTCGACAGAGAACCAGTTGGACGTCATCCGCAGCTATGCGGCCGCCCGCGGCCTGCAGATTCTGCGCATTTTCGAGGACTCTGGGCGCTCAGGCCTCCGTCTCGATGGTCGCGAGGCGCTGCAGAACCTGATGGGCGAAGTTCAATCAGGCCGGGCCGACTTCAAGGCCATCCTCGTCTACGACGTCAGCCGTTGGGGCCGGTTTCAGGATGCCGACGAAGGCGCCTACCACGAGCACGTATGTTCCCGTGCCGGCATCCGGGTCCACTACTGCGGCGAGCAGTTCGAGAACGACGGCAGCATCGGCTCGAACCTCCTGAAAACCGTCAAGCGCGTGATGGCGGGCGAATACAGCCGCGAGCTGTCGGTGAAGGTCTTCGCCGGGCAATGCCGCCTCGTGGAGCTTGGCTATCGCCAGGGCGGCGCCGCCGGATACGGGCTGCGGCGGGTTCTGATCGACGAGCACGGCAGCCCGAAGGGCGAGCTGTCCCGTGGCGAGCAGAAGAGCCTGCAGACCGACCGAGTGATCCTGGTGCCCGGCCCCGAGGAAGAGCAGCGGGTCGTCCAGCGCATGTATGCGATGTTCGTCAACGAGGGGCGGCCGGAGCGCGAGATCGCGAAGATTCTGAATGCCGATGGACACCGGACCGATCTTGACCGTCCATGGACGCGTGCGACCGTCCATCAGGTGCTGACCAATGAAAAATACATCGGGAACAATGTCTTCGCGAAGGTGTCGTTCAAGCTGAAGCAGCGCCGCGTGGTGAACCCGCGGGAGATGTGGATCCGCGCCGAGGGTGCCTATCCCGCCATTGTCGATCAGGCGCTGTTCCTGCGTGCGCGGGAGATCGTGGATGCGCGAAGCCGGCATTTCTCGGACGAGCAACTGCTCGACGCGCTGCGCGCGATCCTCCGGCGACAAGGCATGCTGTCGGGCCTGATCATCGACGAGGAGGATGATCTTCCGTCCTCCAGCGCCTATCGCAGCCGCTTCGGCAGCCTCCTGCGCGCCTACCGCTTGATCGGATACGAGCCGGATCGCGACTACAGCTATATCGAGGCAAACCGGGCTCTGCGGCAGGCCCATCCGCAGGTCGTGGCCGAAATCATAGCTGGCGTCACCCGGCACGGCGGGTCGGCCGTGCAGGACCCTGACACCGATCTGGTTCGCGTCAACGACGAGTTCACGGTGTCCATCGTGCTGGCGCGCTGCACGGCGACGGCGGCCGGATCGCTGCGCTGGCCCATCCGCCTCGACACCGGCCTCGTGCCCGACATCACGATCGCCGTGCGCATGGACGAGGTGAACGAGGCGCCGCGCGACTACTATGTGCTGCCCAGCATCGACATGACCTTCGGGAAACTGAAGCTCGCCGAGCAGAACGGGCTCGCGCTCGATGCGTACCGGTTCGACACGGTCGACTTCTTCTACGCGCTCGCCTCGCGGGCCAGGATCGCGGAGGTGGCCTGATGCCCGACGACATGGGGCCGACCGGCCAGAAGCAGGTGACCCTGATCCCGACCGAACGGATCCGGGTTCTCAATCCCCGCGTCCGCAACCGTCGCACCTTCGAGGCGATGGTGGAGAACATTGCACGCATCGGCCTGAAGCGCCCGATCACCGTGGCGCCGCGCGCCGGGACCGATCCGCAGGAATACGACCTTGTCTGCGGACAGGGTCGACTCGAGGCCTTCATCGAACTCACGCAGGACCGGATCCCGGCCATCGTGATCGAGGCCGACGAAAGCGATTGCCTCGTCATGAGCCTCGTCGAACACTGTGCGCGGCGGCAGCACAACCCCATCGACCTGATGCGCGAGATCGGTGCGCTTCGCCAGCGTGGCTACAACGACCGTCAGATTGGCGAAAAGATCGGCGTGTCCACCGAATATGTGAACATGATCGCGGGGCTGCTGGAGAAAGGCGAGGAGCGCCTGGTTTCGGCCGTGGAAACCGGGGTGCTTCCGTTGAATCTGGCCATCGAGATATCCAAGACCGACGCGAAGGGGGCGCAGAAAGCGCTCATGGACGCCTACACCCAGAACAAGCTGCGGGGACGGAAGCTGGCACTGGTGCGCCGCCTGATCCAGCAGCGCGAACTGCGCGGTCCGCAACTCCACAGCAATCCGCTCGGACGCAAGCCTCCGAAACGGGCGCTGACGAGCGAGGGCCTTGTCCGGGCGTATCAGCAGGAAGCCACGCGCCAGAAGCTCCTGATCAAGAAGGCCGAGCTCACCCAGAGCCGGCTGATGTTCGTGCGCGAGGCCTTCCGCAAGCTCCGCGCGGACGGTCACTTCATGACCCTGCTCAGAGCGGAGGGGCTTGAGACGATGCCCGCCGATCTCGCGCGTTCCAGGACCGAGGGGGCACCTACATGAAGCGCGACGCTCGCGACGCCCCGAAGGGCGTCACGCTCGGGTTCGAGGCGGACTGTGTCACCCTCCCCATCGACGCGATCCTGCCGCTGCGCGCTTTGGGCAAGTCCGCGAAATCCAGTCGGAAGTACCGGCAGATCGCGGCCTCCATCGCCCAGATCGGGATCGTCGAGCCGCCCGTCGTGGTTCGGAACCCCGACAGGTCGGCCACCTGGTTGCTGCTGGACGGCCACATGCGGATCGAGGCGTTGAAGGACGCAGGCGGGAGCGAGGTGGAATGTCTCGTTTCCACCGACGACGAGGCTTTTACCTACAATCGTCAGATCAGCCGCCTTGCGCCGATCCAGGAACACAAGATGATCCGCAAGGCGATCGAGCGCGGCGTGCCTGAGGAGAAGATCGCGCTCGCCCTCGACCTCAACATGAGCAGCATCCGGCGCAAGGCGCGCCTGCTGGACGGCATCTGCGAAGAAGCCGTCGCCATCCTGAAGGACAAGCCCTGCACGAACGCCGTCTTCGATGCGCTGCGCAAGATGAGGACCATGCGCCAGATCGAGGCGGCCGAGCTTCTGGTCAACGCAAACAACTATTCCGTCGCCTACGTGAATGCGATCCTCGCAGGAACGCCGCAGGCCCAGCTGGTCGAGTCGTCCAAGCCCAAGAAGGTGAAAGGCATCACGCCTGACGCGATGGCGCGCATGGAACAGGAGCTGGCCCGCCTGCAGGAGGGCATCGCCTCGATCCAGGACACCTACGGCGAGGACCATCTGCATCTGACCGTGATCAAGGGCTATGTCGGCAAGCTGCTCGGGAACGCCCGGGTCGTCCGCTACCTTGCGCAGAACCATCCCGACTTCCTTGGAGAGTTCCAGACGATCACCGAGATCACGCCGGCCGAGGCCGACGCCGCCGAGTAGCCGTTAGCGGCGAATGAAGGGAACCCGGACCCGATAAGCGCGGGGACCGCGGCAGACGCCGGACTGCGGGCCGGATCGAGCGCGGCGGTGGGGATGGCGGCCAACCGGCTCGGATCCCACCAGCCCGGCTCGAGATCTCGCCGGCCGCGCGGCCGCGCTCCGTTTGGGCGTGTCGGAGACAGGGCTATTCCGGCATTCCCACTTACTGCGTTCAGGATGCGTTAGTCCCCGTCGGGCAGCCAAGAAAGTGTTCCGCCGTCGGTTGACATTCAGTGAGTGCCAAGAGAACCGAAAAAGGTTGGACCCCGCTCACGATGGGTTGCCCGACTGCAATGTCATGGATGAAGGCCTTCGCTTCTGAAAAGCTCAGGCGGGCCATTGACCAGCGATCTTTCCAAAGCGGCCGCCTGATCTTGCCAAAACTCGACTGGACTTGCTTCCGGGGGGACACCTTGCGACGCTTCAGGGCCAGCGCTCTGTTCATGATCTCGGCGTAAAAACAAGCGCTTATGATCGCTCCTCTCGCCGAACGGACATTTCTGGCTCGCGAGTTCTGAAAGCATGGCCGGTTCCGGACAGGTTTTTTCACTCCACAGTTCGAAGTCGGCCGCCGCCTGTCGCGGCGAATGAGAGGCTTTGACGATCACGACTTGTTCGGGTTTGGCGTTAACGCAATAAGCGCGACGCGCAGATATCGGATACAGAACACCTCTTCGCTCAGAAGTTATATCACGTCCGCTAAGGAAGGACGCTGCGATGCGACTGTGTCACGACATGAACCAGCGCTCGATGCTGCGCGGCCAATCGCACTAAAGCTCTCTTATGCCGGGTTTATTGCGCGTGACCGGGTGAATTGAGGCGCTTTTCCGAAGGATACCGCCGAGCGGTTCGAAGAGGTCTTGCACGCTGGCTTTGCACAGGACGAAGGGGACGAGATCGTGCTAACATGCAGGGTGGGACAGTTACTCGACCATGATGTTCTATCTCTCATCGGAATCGGAACAGCGGGCGCTTCAGGCGATGGTCGCCGGTGTTGTCCGACACCGTGGACGTGATATCGGCGATTTTCGCGTTCCCGACCTGGAGCCGCTTAAGTTGTGACGTTTCAGTGACGATCTTTCCGCGAACCACGCCGACAGCCGACTTTCTGTACAAGAGTATGGCCGCTTCAATCAGCATCTAGCTTTGTTGGAGGACCGCGTTCGCGTCGCGCGGTTTCTCAAAGCGATAGCTTGGGTGCCGTGCGGACGGACTATAGTTGATGTTGGCGCGGGCACCGGAGTTTGGGCGCTCGCTGAGACTCTGCTGCACAAATCGACTGATGGTCGGCACGCCCCTTTCCCCGGACATACCTATCCTGTGACTTCCGTGATGGGTGGCCCGAGCGCGGTGAAGCCGTTCAGGACGGCGACACGAACCTGGAACTCGGCGACCTGACAGTCGAAGTCCCTGGCGGACAGTCGGTGGCCCAGCAGGTTGAGGCAATGCATCTTCGTCTCCGCGCGGCTTCGGCGGGGGTAGCCGCTCCATCGTCGCCAGATGGCCCGGTCGAGGCGCAGTTGCAGCTCCGCGGGCGGCTGGGGGCACTCCGGTACGAAGGGCAGGAGCAGCGGCAGGAACTCGCCCAGGCGGATCATGGGGACCGGCATGGTGCTCTATCCCCCGTCAGCTCGCCGGCGCGGTATCGGGTTCCGCCGCGATGCCCATCGCCATTTCGCCGCCGTTCATGTCGGCCAAGCCCGACGACATTGCCGAGGAGGAGACGATCCTCGACCTCTACAAGTCCGCGCTGGGGATGGGCTGATGCTGGACAAACACAAGGCGCTCGCCCGTCACGCCCTGGGCCTCTCCGACCTCAACACCCGCAGCTATCGCAATCGCTTCGTCACCGGCCCCGGCTCGGACGATTACGAGGAGTGGATGCACATGGTCGGGGAAGGCATGGCCCGCCGGTTCAAGGGATCGGCCCTCTTCGGCGGCAACGAAGTGTTCATCCTGACGCGCAAGGGCGCGCAAGCCGCACTCAACCCCGGTGAGACGCTCGACGCCGAAGATTTCCACAAGGAAGCGGCCTGATGCAGAACCATGTCCTGACCTTCGTCACCGATGCCGCCAAGCGCCCGGAGATTCCCGCCGGCGCGATGCGCAATGTCATCGTGGCCGTGTGCCGCGCTGAGAACGAGCGGAAGGTGTCCACCATCCCGGCCCTCTACATGAACGGCTATCCGCTTCACATGGAGGAAGGCTGCGAAGAAGAGGGCTGCACCGGCTGCGGTGACGCGGGCGACGGCGACGGTTGCCCCTGCACCGGCTTCTATGTCGAAGCCTACGGCGGCGGTGACTATGACGAGTATTATGAACCGCTGCTCAGGATTGGCGACGAGCTGGTGGCCTGGGCCGAGATCCCGGTGTTCGAGGAATAGGCCCGATGAAGCGTCAGCAACCGACCTTCACGGTCGAAGTGATCTTCACGAGCCGGCGGGTGCGGGAAAATGTGTCGGCACCCAATGCGCGGCAGGCCCTCGCCGCGGGCGAGGCCATCGTGAAGCGCAACTATCGCAATGTCGGGCTGGTGAAGGCGATGAAGGCGGAACCGTCGAGCCGGAAGGGGGCAAGAGCCGATGCCGTATAACACCGATGGCGTTGGCTACCGGCCGACCGACACAAGCACAGGGGCGGCCGACAAGGCCGCCGCCACCTCCTCTACATGGCGCGGCCGGGTATTGTCCGACCTTGCGGCAAACGGCCCCGGCACAAGCGTGACCATCGCGCGCCGGCTCCACGCCTCGATCCTCACGATCGGGCCCCGACTGACCGAGCTGCGGCACGCGGGCAAGATCATCGACACGGGCCGTCAGGAGCCCAACGCTGACAATCGGCGAGAGATCGTGTGGGAGGCCCGCATATGAGAGAGGGTCCGAGCCTAGAGCGCCTTATCGCGGCGCGGGCGGCTATCGCCGAGCTGGTCGCCGAGATTGATCTCGCGATCCCGCTTTTCGAGCGGCTGGACGAGCTGGTTCAGGAGGCCGAGGCCGCTCAGGCGGCCGTCGATCCCATCGAGCGGGCGCGGGCGGTGGCTCGCGCCAGGGCTCAGAGCGCAATCGCCTGAAGGAGCCTGTGGGCATGTTCGAGGCTCGCGCCCGAGCCATAGCGTTGCCGGTTCAGGGTGTGGCCGAAGAGGATCTTCTCCTCCCACCACGCGCGCCAATCGAGCAGGTCGTCGGAGCTGATCTCCTCGATGGGCTTGTCGCCAATGACCTTCACGAAGTTGGCGATGGCCTTCTTGCGCGGGTTCTTCCAACGCCTGATCTGATCCTCGTCCTTGCCCCGCGTCCGGTCCTTCTCGGCGATCTGCCAGAACAGCTCCAGCGCGCGGGTGACGGTGATCTTCGGCGGCTCGACCATGCCCAGCACGGCCGCCGCCTCGATCCTGCCGGTCTTGCCCGGCTTCACCTTCTCGACATAGGCATCGACGCGCTGCATCAGCTCCGGCACCGGAAGCCGCGCCACCTTGTCATAGGAGAGGAAGCGCATCCCGCGCTCGCGGCCAGCTCACGCGCCGCCTCGAACATTTGCTCCGCGTCCTGGGTGTCGCCCGCGAGCTTGGCTTCCCAAGCCTCGATCATGGATTGTCAGATTTCCGGGGCCTTCGCAGCGGCCACTGTCGTGTCGCCCGTGTGCAGGGAAATCCAGACGTAATCGCGCGGCTCGATGCTCTTGAACCGGGGCGGCACGCGCTTGCGCATGTGGATCGTGTTGTTGCGGCGGGTGGTGCTCATCCCCGCGAATTGACCATTTCCGGCACCCTCTGTCACGCCCCTTTGTGCTGCAATCTGAGCGGCGTTTTGTGCAGCATCCTGTGCAGCAAAATCGGGCCTTGGCGGGCCATTTCGAGGGGCCACGTCACTTATTTCCGAGCGATAACAGTAACTTGGCGAGACGGCTGATCGGGGAAATTGGCGGAGAGACAGGGATTCGAACCCTGGGTCGGCTCACACCGACAACGGTTTTCGAGACCGCCGCATTCGACCACTCTGCCACCTCTCCGCGTCAGGGGTCGTCGTGGAACGGGCATTTAGCGAAGCTCGCGGAGGCTTGCAAGGGACAAAACGACGGCAGGATCATGCCGCAGCGCAGCAGGGCCTCGGCTCGTCCCTTGGCAAGCGCCGGACAAGTCACTAGCTCTGTGCCAAACCCTCTCCCGAAGGCATTCCCATGGCCCTGCCATCGACCCTGATCCGACTGGTGCTCCTTCTCGGGACGGTCGCAGCCCCGCTGCCCGTTGCGGCGCAGACGGCGCCGGAGCCGTCCGTTCCCCTGCCGCACGAAGGGCAGGCCATGGCGCCCGGCGTGCAGGTGGCCGCCCTCGAGGAGGCGCTGCGCATCGGAGACGTGATCGCGGTCATGCGCGAGGAGGGGCTCGAATATGGGTCGAGCCTCGAGGCGGAGCTGTTTCCGGAGCGCGGCGGATCCCGCTGGCGCGCGGTCGTCGGGCTGATCTACGACACCGAGAGCATGCGCAAGCGGTTCGATGCGGCGTTCGAGGCCGAGGTCGCCCAGGATCCCGAAGCCATCGGGCAGATGTTCGATTTCTTCGCCAGCGACATCGGCCAGCGCATCCTTCAACTCGAGATCGAGGCGCGGCGCGCCCTGCTCGACGAGGCGGCGGAAGAGGCGGCGAAAGTGGCCGTTGAGGAAATGAGCGCGCGCAACGATCCGCGGCTCGAGCTTCTGCGCGAGTTCGCCGAGGCGAACGATCTGATCGAGCTGAATGTGGTGGGGGCGCTCAATTCGAATCTCGCCTTCTATCGCGGCATGGCGGACGGCTCGGCCTTCGAGCAGCCGATGAGCGAAGAGGATATGCTGGCGGATGTCTGGTCGCAGGAGGCCGACGTGCGCCGCGAGACGGAGGCCTGGCTCTTTCCCTATCTGGCCCTGGCCTACGGGTCGCTTTCGGATGCGGAGCTGAAGGATTATATCGCCTTCTCGAAGACGCCGGCGGGCAGGAAGCTGAACGCGGCCACCTTCCGCGCCTTCGATGCGGTCTTTTCGGCCATCTCGCGCGATCTCGGCCGGGCCGCGGCCCGGCAGATGCAGGGCGAGGATATCTGAGCTCCGGCGGCCGGGCGGGGCGCCGAGCAGCCCCCGGATACCGGCCACGGGATGACGAGATCTTGCGGCATATGCCCGCCGGAACGGCTTGACTCGCGGAGGCCTTTCCCGGATAAGCGCGCATCCCGGCCGGATCCTTTCGGCAGGGCTCTGCATCCGTTGGCGATCTGCCCTCTGGGACGGCCTTCGGAAAAATCACCATGACACCCTTCGGGGTGCGCTGTCCGAAGGCATCCAACGCCGGGTCGCACCGGGGCCGCAGGACGCGGAGCAATGAAGGAAAGACCATGTTCGCGGTCCTCAAGACAGGCGGCAAGCAGTACAAAGTCCAGGCGGGCGACGTGCTGCGCGTCGAGAAGCTGGCGTGCGAAGCCGGCGACAAGATCCAGTTCAACGACATCCTGATGGTCGGCGGCGACTCCGTCACCGTCGGTGCGCCCTTCGTGGCCGGTGCCGCGGTGCAGGCCGAAGTCATCGCCCAGATCAAGGGCGAGAAGACGATCCACTACGTCAAGCGCCGTCGGAAACATTCGTCGCAGCGCACCAAGGGCCACCGCCAGCAGCTCACCCTGCTGCGCGTGACCGACGTGCTCGCCTCGGGGGCCGACGCCTCGGGCGTGGCCGCCGCGACCGGCACCGCCGATGCGCGCCGCGCCGCCCACAACGCCAGCGCGAAGGAGTAACACCCCATGGCACACAAGAAGGCAGGCGGTTCGTCCCGCAACGGCCGCGACTCGGCCGGCCGTCGTCTCGGCGTGAAGCTCTACGGTGGCCAGGCTGCCATCCCGGGCAACATCATCGTGCGTCAGCGCGGCACCACCTGGTTCCCGGGCGCCGGCGTCGGCATGGGCCGTGACCACACCATCTTCGCCACCGTGGAAGGCCGCGTGGAATTCAGGAAGGGCCTCAAGGGCCGTACCTTCATTTCCGTGCTCCCGACTGCGGAGGCAGCGGAGTAAGCCGAACCTTCACAGTTCGTCTGTAAGGGGGGGATCGGCGAAAGAGCCGGTCCCCCTTCCGCTTTTCCGGCCGGTGCCGGCAGGGCGGAGCCCGTGCCGGGGGCAGACCCGTCCCCGTCCCAGGTGCCAGTGCTTCAGAGGAGGAAGCCCGTGACGCTTGACATGATCTCGACCACGCTTCCGGCAACGGAGGCCCATCCGGCGGGCGGCCGTCTCGTGCTGCGCCCGGTGCGCAAGTCCGATGCCGGCCTCTTTGCCATGTATGCGGGCGACCGACGCGTGGCCGAAGGCACGCGCGGCATCCCGCATCCGCTGCCTCCGGGCGCGGCCGAGGCCTTCGTGAACCGTTCCACGGCCGAGGCCCGGTCCGAGGATGTGTGGGTCATGGACGGCTCCGCCTCCGGCCTGTCCGAGGTGCTGGGCGTGATCTCGCTGAAGCGCATGGATCGCGACCAGTCCGAGATCGCCTATTGGGTAGCGCCGGCCTTCTGGAACGCGGGCTTCGCCTCCGAGGCGGTGCGGGCGCTGATCGAGGCCAACCCGCAGGGCTCGCGCACCATCTTCGCCGAGGTCTTTCAGGACAATCCGCAATCGGCGCGGGTGCTCACCAACTGCGGCTTCGAATATATCGGGGATGCCGAGGCCTTCTCGGTGGCGCGGAATGCCCGCGTGCCGACCTGGACCTATCTGCGCCGGCTCTGACCCGAGGGTCGCAGGCGCCAAACGACGGGCGGAGGCTTGAGCCTCGGCCCGTTTCTCTCTATCGCCAGAAGCGACCAATCGGAAAGTTCCGCCCATGAAGTTCCTCGACCTCTGCAAAGTCTACATCCGCTCGGGCGGGGGCGGGGGCGGCTGCGTCAGCTTCCGGCGCGAGAAGTTCATCGAGTTCGGCGGCCCCGACGGGGGCGACGGCGGCAATGGCGGCTCGGTCTGGGCCGAGGCCGTGGACGGGCTGAACACGCTGATCGACTTCCGCTACCAGCAGCATTTCTTCGCCAAGTCGGGCCAGCCCGGCATGGGCAGCCAGCGCACCGGCAGGTCCGGCGACGACATCGTGCTCAAGGTGCCGGTCGGCACCGAGATCATCGACGAGGATGAAGAGACGGTGATCGCCGACCTGACCGAGGTGGGCCAGCGGGTGCTCCTCGCGCAGGGCGGCAACGGCGGCTGGGGCAACCTCCGCTTCAAGAGCTCGACCAACCGCGCGCCCGCCCGCGCGAACCCGGGCCAGCCCGGCATCGACCGCACGATCTGGCTGCGGCTGAAGCTCATCGCCGACGCGGGCCTGCTGGGCCTGCCCAACGCCGGCAAGTCCACCTTCCTCTCGGCCACCTCGAACGCCCGGCCGAAGATCGCGGATTATCCCTTCACCACGCTGGTGCCGAACCTCGGCGTCGTGGGCGTGGACGGCAAGGAATTCGTGATCGCCGACATTCCGGGCCTGATCGAGGGCGCCTCCGAGGGCCGCGGCCTCGGCGACCAGTTCCTCGCCCATGTAGAACGCTGCTCGGTGCTGCTGCATCTGGTGGACGGCACCTCCTCGACCATCGTCAAGGATTACCGCACCATCATCGGCGAGCTCGAGGCCTATGGCGGCGACCTCGCGCTGAAGCCGCGCATCACCGCGATGAACAAGATCGACGCGATGGACTCCAGGCAGATCTCGGACCGCCGCCGCGCGCTCGAGAAGGCGACGGGAGGCAAGGTCTTCACCATCTCGGGCGTCGCGGGCACCGGCCTCATGGATGTGCTGCGCGCGCTCTGGGCCGAGATCGACGGGGCGCGCGGCGACAAGGTGGAGGAGCACGCGCCGTGGCAACCCTGATGCCGCTTCAGGCGCCGGATATCCGCAGCGCCAAGCGTCTGGTCGTGAAGATCGGCTCGGCGCTCCTCGTGGATGGCGAGGGGCTGCGCCGCCAATGGCTCTCGGCGCTGGCGCTCGACGTGGCCGAGGCGCGGACGCGGGGCACGCAGGTGATCCTCGTCTCCTCGGGCTCGATCGCGCTCGGGCGGCGGGTGCTGCATCTGCCGCCGGGGCCGCTCGCGCTCGAACAGAGCCAGGCGGCGGCGGCCGTGGGCCAGATCCGGCTCGCCCGCGCCTATGAGGAGGTGCTGGCCCCGCACGGCATCACCACCGCGCAGGTGCTGGTCACGCTCGAGGATACCGAGGACCGGCGGCGCTACCTCAATTCCCGCGCCACGATGGAGACGCTGCTCGGGCTCGGCACCGTGCCCATCGTGAACGAGAACGACACGGTCGCCACCGACGAGATCCGCTTCGGCGACAACGACCGGCTGGCCGCGCAGATCGCGGTGACGGTGGGGGCGGATCAGCTCGTGCTCCTGTCCGACGTGGACGGCTTCTATTCGGCCAATCCCAAGGAAGATCCCACCGCCGAGCGGTTCGATCTGGTCGAGACGATCACGCCCGCGCTCGAGGCGATGGCGGGCGATCCGGTTTCGGGCCTGTCCAAGGGCGGCATGAAGACCAAGATCATGGCGGCCAAGACCGCCGTCGCCGGCGGCTGCGCCATGGCGATCACCGAAGGCTCGGCGATGCGGCCGCTCAAGGCGCTGGAACAGGGCGCGGCGCGCACCTGGTTCGTGGCGCAGGGCGACCCGCAGGCGGCGCGCAAGCGCTGGATCAACGCGATGAAGCCGCGCGGCACGATCCGGGTGGATGCGGGTGCGGTGCAGGCGCTGCAGGCGGGCAAGTCGCTGCTGCCCGCGGGCGTGGTGGCGGTCGAGGGCAATTTCGGGCGCGGCGATCCGGTCGAGATCGCGGGGCCCATGGGCGAGGTGCTGGGACGCGGGCTCACCCGTTACACGGCGGTCGAGGCGGTGCAGATCGCGGGCCACCGCTCGGCCGAGATCGTGGCCATCCTCGGCTACAGCGGCCGGGCAGCCCTCATCCATCGCGACGATATGGTGATCTGAGGCCGCCGCCCCGTCCGGGCGGGCCACGGCCTGAAGGAGAGGACAGGGACATGGACGGAACGGATGTGACGATGCTCATGCGCGAGATCGGGGTTCGCGCGCGCGCTGCCGCGGCGGAGCTCGCCTTTGCCGAACCGTCGCGCAAGGAAGAGGCCCTGAATGCCGCGGCCGAGGCGATGCTCGCCCGCTCCGACGAGATCCTCGAAGCGAACGGCCGCGATCTGGCCTTCGGCGCCGAGAAGGGCCTGACCCCCGCCATGATGGACCGGCTGAAGCTCGACGCCGCGCGGATCGACGGCATCGTCGAGGGGCTGCGGGCGGTCGCGGGTCAGCCCGATCCGGTGGGGCAGGTGATCGCCGAATGGGACCGACCGAGCGGCCTGCACATCCGCCGGGTCCGCACCCCCCTGGGCGTGGTGGGCGTGATCTACGAGAGCCGGCCCAACGTCACGGCGGATGCGGGCGCGCTCTGCCTCAAGTCCGGCAATGCGGTCATCCTGCGCGGCGGCTCCGAGAGCTTCCATTCCTCGGGCGCGATCCACGCGGCGCTGCAGGACGGGCTGCGGCAGGCGGGCCTGCCGGTGGATGCGATCCAGCGCGTGCCCACGCGCGACCGCGCCGCCGTGGCCGAGATGCTGCGCATGGTCGAGCATATCGACGTGATCGTGCCGCGCGGCGGCAAGGGGCTCGTGGGCCTCGTGCAGGCCGAGGCGCGGGTGCCGGTCTTCGCCCATCTCGAGGGCATCTGTCACGTCTATGCCGACGGCGATGCCGATCTCGAGAAGGCGCGTCGGGTGGTGCTGAATGCCAAGACCCGCCGCACCGGCATCTGCGGCTCGGCGGAATGCCTGCTGATCGACCGGGCCTTCCTCGCCAAGCACGGGCCCGTGCTGATCGAGGATCTGCTGAAGGCGGGCGTCGAAGTCCGCGCCGAGGGCGAGCTGGCCCAGGTGCCGGGCACCGTGCCCGCGCAGCCCGAGGATTTCGGACGCGAGTTTCTCGACATGATTATTGCGGCCAAAGTGGTGGATGGGGTGGACGAGGCCATCGCCCATATCCGCCGCTACGGCTCGAGCCATACCGAATCGATCCTGACCGAGAACGACGCCACGGCCGAGCGATTCTTCCGCCGGCTCGACAGCGCGATCCTGATGCGCAACGCCTCGACGCAGTTCGCCGACGGCGGCGAGTTCGGCATGGGGGCCGAGATCGGCATCGCCACCGGCAAGATGCATGCCCGCGGCCCGGTGGGCGCCGAGCAGCTCACGAGTTTCAAATATCTCGTGACGGGAGACGGCACGATCCGGGCCTGAGGCTCAGAACGAGAGTCTGATCTCGGACTCGCGGATCTCGGAGGTGAGGCGGCGGCCCTGACGGGACATCTCGTCGGGGACCAGCGCGAACTGCACGCGCGCGGCCGACATCTCCACCTGTGCCATCGGGTTCGACAGCATCTCCCACAGGTCCGGCTCGATCTTCATCTTGTTGGCCTGGCCCACCAGGAGCCAGCGCGCATCGCTCCGCTCGACCCGGATGCGCCCTCCGTAGGCCATGGCGGTCTCGAGGCACAGCACCAGCAGGAAGGCGAGCTTCACCTCGCGGCGGGGCAGGTCGGTCGGCCCCTCCCAGTCGATCTGCAGCCGCCCGCCGCGCGTCAGGTCGCTCACGATCGACAGGATCTCGGGCCGGCCGATCCGCTGATCGAGCGCGGTCGCGCCGAAGGCCACGCGGAAGAAGCGGATGCGCGCATTGGCATGGGTCACGCTCTCCGAGATCAGCGCCATCTCGGGGCCGCGGATCGATCCGTCCATCAGCAGAAGCTCGACGCCATTGCCGATGGCGCCGATCGGGCTGATAAGATCGTGACAGATGCGCGAACCCAGAAGGGCGGTCAGATCGGTTTTTTCGGTCATGGGCGGGCTCCACGAAAGGCGGAAGGAACGGACATGAACACGCTGCTCGAACCAGGAATGCTGGTCCGGCATCCGGGGCAACCGGAGTGGGGGATGGGTCAGGTGCAATCCAACGTCAAAGGTCGGATCACGGTGAACTTCGAACACGCAGGCAAGGTCTTGATCGATGGCGGTCGGGTCGAGCTGCAACTTGTGCTTGATCTACCGCACTGATCTAGCGACGTGTGGTTGCATATTTCAACCATGAATTGAGGGCATTTCGGCGCAGGGCGCCGCGCCGCGCGCCTCCGGGGGCAGGAGCGACCCGGGCGACAGTTGCATCCGGCAGGGGCATTTCCTATGAAGCCCTGACCGTCCGGTGAGGGAGGCAAGGTCCGGGAATGATCGCCGACGACCCGCATCTGGAACTGAGGCTCGCCGCGTCCGAGCGCGATCTGCGCGCGGCCCAGCGGCTGCGCTATACGGTCTTCGTCGAGGAGCTCGGCGGCGACGGGGATCTCGTCGACCATGCAGAGCGGCTCGAGCGCGATGAGTTCGACGATCTCTGCGACCATCTCCTGCTGATCGACCGGCGGCGGGATGCCGCGGCGCTCGAGGATGTGGTGGGGGTCTACCGGCTTCTGCCGGGCGAGCGCGCCGCGGGGGCGGGGCGCTTCTACTGCGACAGCGAATACGATCTCGATCCGCTGCGCGCCAGCGGACGGCGGGTGCTCGAACTCGGGCGCTCCTGCGTGCATCCCGACTATCGCGGCGGCGCGGCGGTCTTTCTGCTCTGGAGCGGCCTTGCGGATTACGCGCTGGCCCAGCGGACGGAGCTTCTCTTCGGCGTCGCGAGCTTTCACGGCACCGACATCGAGGCGCTGGCCGAGCCCCTGTCCTATCTCCACGCCTTTCACCTCGCCCCCGAGGAACTGCGGGTGCGCGCGCGCCCTGAGGGCGGCCAGCGGATGGATCTGATCCCGCCCGAGCGGATCGACCGGCGTGCGGCCATGCTCGCCATGCCGCCGCTCATCAAGGCCTATCTGCGGCTGGGCGGCGTGGTGGGCGAAGGCGCCTGGATCGACCGGGCCTTCAACACGACCGACGTCTGCCTCCTCATGGACACCGCGCGGATGTCGGCCCGGCACCGCGACTTCTACGCCCGCCGCACGGTGTCCGCGGAATGAGCGACTGGCGCTCGGACCGGCCCGCGCTGCGGGCCATCGGCGCGGCCGGCTGGGCGCGGGCGGCGGTGAAGGGCATCGCCATGGCGCTCCTCGTCTATGGCGGCCTCATCCTCCTGCTGATCCTGCGCCAGATCGAGCGGCCGCTCTGCGGGCTCGCGCGTCCCGTGACGCCCTTCATCACGCAGGGCGTCTGCCGCGGGGCGCTCGCGATCCTCGGGCTCCGGGTGGTGACGGAAGGCCGCCCGATGCAGGTGCCGGGCGCGGTGGTGGCCAACCACGGCTCGTGGCTCGACATCTTCACGCTGAACGCGGTGCAGCGGGTCTATTTCGTCTCGAAATCCGAAGTGGCGGGCTGGCCCGGCATCGGCTGGCTCGCGCGGGCGACGGGCACGGTCTTCATCAACCGCAGGGGCTCCGAAGCTCTGGTCCAGCAGCGCCTGTTCGAAGAGCGGCTGCGCGCAGGGCACAGGCTTCTGTTCTTCCCCGAGGGGACGAGCACCGACACGCTGCGCGTCCTGCCCTTCAAGTCGACGCTCTTCGCGGCCTTCTTCACCCACGGTCTCGAACATGCGCTGCATATCCAGCCGGTGACGGTGACCTACAGCGCCCCCGAGGGCGAGGATCCGCGCTTCTACGGCTGGTGGGGCGACATGGATTTCGGCAGCCATCTGGTGAAGCTGCTCGCGGCGCCCCGGCAGGGGCGGGTGCGGATCACCTTCCACACCCCGGTGCCCGCCGACGGGTTCGCGGGGCGCAAGGGCCTCGCCGCCCGCTGCGAGGCGCTGGTGCGCGAGGCCTTCCCGCCCGAGCCTCTCGGCTGAGCGGCCGGGGCCGCGCGCCTCAGCCCAGCGGGGCCAGCAACCGGCGCAGCGCCGCCGCCGCATCCTCCTCGCGCCAGATTTCCTCGCCCACGGCGAAGAAGTCGGTGAGGGGGGCGAGCTCGGCCACCTTTTCGGGGGTCAGCGCCCCCTCGGCCACCACCGGCACCTCGATCATCTCGGACCACCAGCCGAAGAGCTCGGCCTCGGCCAGGCTGCCGTCGCCGAGCGCGGTCGTGCCCACGGGGCCGAAGGCCACATAATCCGCGCCCGCCTCGGCCGCGTTGATCCCCTCGTGCCGGGTCCGGCCGCAGAAGGCGCCGAGGATCGCATCCGGCCCCAGATCCTTGCGCAGCTTGCGCACGAGGCGCGCGCCATCGGTCAGATGCACCCCGTCGAGGCCCAGCCGTTCGACCATCAGCACATGGTTCTCGATCACCAGCGCCACGTCGCGGGCATGGGCCACCTCGCGCAGCGCATCTCCCGTCCGGGCGATCCGGTCCTCGTCCTTGCCGGCGAGCGCCAGCCTGAGGCAGGCCACCTCGGTCGAATCGAGCACCGCCGCCAGCCGGTCGGGGAAGATCTCGAGATCGATCTCGGGCGGCGTGACCAGATAGAGCTGCGGACGTTCGACTTCGGCCATGATGGGTCTCCTTCGGATCGCGAAGCCTATAGCCGAGGGGCGCGCGCTTGGAAATGGCATTGCGCCGCAGGGCCCTTCTCCCCTAGGAAGCGCCCGGATCCGAAGGGAGAGCCATGAGCATCGAACCCGTCTTCATCCTCGTCCGCCCGCAGATGGGCGAGAACATCGGTGCGGCCGCGCGCGCCATGCTGAACTTCGGCCTCGGCCGCCTGCGCATCGTCGATCCGCGCGACGGCTGGCCCAACCCGAAGGCGGTGGCCATGGCCTCGGGGGCGGGGCGGCTTCTCGATCATGCCGGCCTCTTTCCCACGGTGGCCGAGGCGATCCGCGACTGCGACTATGTCTTCGCCACCACCGCCCGCGGGCGCGAGCTCACCAAGCCCGTGATGACGCCCGAGCGCGCCATGGCGCACGGTCGGGCGCTGACGGGCGAGGGGCGGCGCGTGGGCATCCTCTTCGGGCCCGAGCGCACGGGGCTCGAGAACGAGGATGTGGCGCTGGCCAACGCCATCGTGACCGTGCCGGTGAACCCCGAGTTCTTCTCGCTCAACCTCGCGCAATGCGTGCTGCTTCTGGCCTACGAATGGCGGCGCCAGCATGACGAGACCCCGCCCGAGGTCATCGACATGGCGCGGGTGGATTTCGCGAGCGGCCTCGAGGTCGAGAAGCTCGGCGATCATTTCGAGGAGAAGCTCGAGGCCGCGGGCTTCTTCTTCCCGCCCGAGAAGGCGCCGGGCATGAAGCTCAACCTGCGCAACATGTGGGCCCGGCTGCCTCTGACGCGCGCCGACGTCCAGACCCTGCACGGGATGCTGCGCCAGATCGCCTGGAAGCTGAAACAGTAGCGCCATCCGCTCCCGACCTTTGGATGAGGCTTTGCCCCGGCGAAACGTGCCAGAGTGGGCCCGCCAACAGGGAGGAAGACAATGGCGAGACTTCTCGTGATGTATCGCACGCCCGAAGACGGGACAGCCTTCGACCGGCATTACGCCGACACCCACATCGGGCTCGCCGCGAAGATGCCGGGCCTGCGCAGCTACGAGATCAGCGAGGGCGCCGTGGCCACGCCCGGCGGCCCTGCGGATTACCGGCTGGTGGCGATCCTGCGCTTCGATGACATGGCCGCGCTGAAGGCGGCGCTGTCCAGCCCCGAGGGACAGGCGGCCGTCGAGGATGTGGGCCGCTTCGCCACCGGCGGCGTCGACATCTACATGTTCGACGACCGGCCGGCGCAGGCCTAGATCCGCGTCCCTGCGCCACCCCCCGCGAGCCCTTGAAGCGGGCAGGCGGGGGGCCTAGTCTCCCCGGCGGAACGGGAGAGCCGGATGGCAGTGAAAAAGCGCAGCATCTTCGAGGAAGTGGGGCAGGGGGCGAAGGCGCCGGTCCCGCAGGGCGGCAGCATCGACCGCGGCCATGGCGGCGCCCGGCGCGGCATCCGGCTGTGGCTGATGGCCCTGTTCCTCCTCGTGATGGCGATGATCGTGGTGGGCGGCCTGACGCGGCTGACCGACTCCGGCCTCTCCATCACCGAATGGCGCCCCGTCACCGGCGCGGTGCCGCCCCTGAACGAGGCCCAGTGGGCGGCCGAGTTCGACAAATATCGCGAGAGCCCGCAATACCGGCTGATGAACGCCGGCATGACGCTGGCCGAGTTCCAGCGCATCTACTGGTGGGAATGGGGCCATCGTCAGCTCGGTCGCGTGATCGGCCTCGTCTGGGCCGTGGGGTTCTTGGGCTTCCTCGCGGCGCGCAGGATCCCGCGCGGCTGGTGGCCGCGGCTTCTGGCGCTGGGGGCCCTGGGCGGGCTTCAGGGCGGCATCGGCTGGTGGATGGTGGCCTCGGGCCTCGAAGGCGACAAGGTCACCGTCGAGAGCACGCGGCTCGCCACGCACCTCGGCCTCGCCTTCATCATTCTCGGTCTGATCGCCTGGCAGGCGCTCCTGCTCGGGCGCAGCGAATCCGATCTCCTGCAGGCCCGGCGCCAGAAGGAAGGGCGGCTCGTGACGCTCACCACCGTGCTGATCGGCGTGGCCTTCCTTCAGATCGTGCTGGGCGCGCTGGTCGCGGGCATCGACGCGGGCCGCGGCTTTCCCACCTGGCCCGACATGAACGGCACCTTCCTGCCCGCCGACATGTTCTATGTGCCGGGCGTCGAGACGGACTGGAGGAACCCCGCCTGGTGGCTGGGTCTCCTGCAGAACCCGGGCTTCGTCCAGTTCCTGCACCGGATGGCCGGCTATACGCTGGCGGCTCTCGGCCTGATCTTCTGGATCTTCGGCCGCCGCTCGCGGCACCGGGCGACCCGCGGCGCCTTCGATCTTCTCGCGATGGCGCTTCTGGCGCAGATCCTGCTCGGCGTGGGCACCGTGCTCTCGGCCGCGGAATGGCAGGTCGCCATCGCCCATCAGGTCGGCGCGGTCGTGATCTGGGTGCTGATCCTCCACGCCCGTCACCTTGCGCTGTATCCCCGCGTGGGCTCGATCCGGAAAGGAACGCTATGAGCGCCGACGTCGCCTTCACCGAACTGATGGACTATCAGCGCCAGACCGAGGCGCTGGCGCAGGTCATGGGCCGGCTCTCCTGGGACCAGGAGACGGTGATGCCGCGCGGCGCCGCCGAGCAGCGGGCCGAGGAGATGGCGGCGCTCGAAGGCGTGCTCCATGCCCGCCGCACCGATCCGCGTCTCGCCGAATGGCTGGAACTGGCCGAGCCCGAGGACGAGGAGGATGAGGCGCAGCTTCGCCTGATCCGTCGCAGCCACGAGCGGGCCACCAAGGTGCCCGGCCGTCTCGCGCAGGAGATCGCCCGCGTGACCTCGGCCGCGCAGGGCATCTGGGCCGAGGCCCGGGCGGCGGACGATGTCTCGATGTTCCTGCCGACCCTCACCGAGGTGATCCGCCTCAAGCGCGAAGAGGCGGCGGCGCTGGCCGCGGGCCGCGACCGCTACGATGCGCTCATCGACGATTACGAGCCCTCCGCCACGGCGGCCTCGATCTCGGCCATCTTCGACCGGATGCGCCCGCGCCTCGTCGCGCTGCGCGAGGCGGTGCTCGGGGCCGAGGTTCAGCCCCAGCCGCTGACGGGGCATTTCGGGCTCGAGGCGCAGGTCCGCATGGCGCGCGATCTGGCGGCCACCTTCGGCTACGACTGGACCCGCGGCCGGATGGACATGGCGGTCCATCCCTTCTCGTCCGGCTCGGGCAGCGACGTGCGCATCACCACCCGCGTGGTCGAGGCCGACCCGTTCAACTGCTTCTATTCGACGATCCATGAGGTCGGCCACGCGGCCTACGAGCTCGGGATCGACCCGGACTATGCGCTGACCCCCATCGGCGCAGGCGTTTCGATGGGTGTCCACGAGAGCCAGAGCCGGATCTACGAGAACCAGCTCGGCCGGTCGCGCGCCTTCACCGGCTGGCTCTACGGCCGCATGAGCGAGCGGTTCGGCGATTTCGGCATTGCCGATGCCGAGGCCTTCTATGCCACCGCGAACCGCGTCCAGTCGGGCTACATCCGCACCGAGGCCGACGAGGTGCATTACAACCTGCACATCATGATGCGCTTCGATCTCGAGCGCGGGCTGATCCGCGGCACGCTCGAACCCGAGGATCTGGAAGAAGCCTGGAACGCCCGCTTCCTCGAGGATTTCGGCGTGGCGGTGGACCGGCCCTCGCACGGGATGCTGCAGGATGTGCATTGGTCGGTGGGGCTCTTCGGCTATTTCCCGACCTATGCTCTGGGGAACGTCTATGCGGGCTGCCTGATGAAGGCGATCCGCGCGGCGGTGCCCGATCTCGACGACCAGCTCGCCCGCGGCGACACGTCGGGCGCGACCGGCTGGCTGCGCGAGAACCTGCAGCGGCACGGCGGGCTCTACCGGCCGCACGAGACCGTCACCCGCGCCTGCGGCTTCGAGCCGACCGAGGAGCCGCTCCTCGATTATCTCGAAGAGAAGTTCCGCGGCATCTACCGGCTCTGACGGGGCCGTGGCGGCGGGGGGCTTCACCGCAACTCTGGGCCGTGCCGCACGGCGCACGGCGGCCGCCCTCGTCGCCTGCTTCCGGCGCGGCCTCTCGGCCGAGGAGGTGGAGGCGCGCCTCGCCGCGCGCTCCCTCGCCGATCAGGCGGCAGTGGTGGCGGCCGTTCTCGGCGCGCTGTTCCTCACGAGCCTCCTTTTCGCCCAGGCGGGGCCGGTGGGATTCTTCCTCTTCCTTCTGCTGGTGATCGTGGTGGTCGGCTGAACCGCCAAGGATCGGTTGACAGATGTCAACTTTCCGCCCGCGAGGGCCGCCCGCATTTTTTTGCGGCGGAGGCGTGATCCGGGGCGCGCGGCCCTGCGTAATCGGTGCACGATCAACCCAAGCAGAAAGGACCTGACCGATGAGCTATCTCTTCATGGAATCCGTTCTGACCTTCGGCACCCTCGGATTCGTGCTCGCGCTGGCCTACGTCAACATCCGCCAGACCGAGAAGCAGCTCGAAGAGAGCCGCAAGCGCCGCCAGGGCCTCGAGGCGGCCGTGGCCGAATGATGCTGTCGGGCCGGGCGAGCGATTGCCCGGCCGGTGTTGCCCCGGAGAAGGCCCGCGCCGGAGAGCTTCCGACGACGCGAGAGGCCCGGGACAGTACCCATCATCCTCTCTGACCCACGGCATGGGCGCGCCTGAGCGGGACATCCTTCCTGCCGCCGCCTATCGACGCGAGAGACAGGAGACCGGCCCCCTCATTCTCCCTGCCCTGTTGGAGAGGGGACGCGCCTGAGGAGAACAGTCTTCCTGCTGCCCCCTTCCTGAGGGCGCAAGAAGAGCCCGGATCCCCGATCCATGAGCAGCATTGCCTGAAGCGAAGCGCGTCAGGCCCAGTCGGGCGCCCGCTTCTCGAGAAACGCCGCCACGCCTTCTTCCGTATCCCGCCACATCATGTTGTCCGCCATCACCGCGCCGGTGAGCGTGTAGGCCGCGCCGAGCCCCATGCCCGCCTGATCGTAGAAAGCGCGCTTGCCGGTCCGCACCGCAGCGGTGAGCTTGCCCGCCACGACCGCCGCCAGTTTCTGCACCTCGGCCGCAAGATCCTCGGGCGGGACCGTCCGGTTCACGAGTCCCACCTCGCGGGCGCGATCGGCCTCGATGAATTCTCCGGTCGTGAGCATCTCGAAGGCCACCTTGCGCGGCACGGCGCGGGTCAGGGCCACCATCGGCGTCGAGCAGAAGAGCCCGATATTCACCCCGTTCACCCCGAAGCGCGTGCCGTGCGCCGCCACCGCCATGTCGCAGGAGGCGACGAGCTGGCACCCCGCCGCGGTGGCGATGCCGTGGACCTCGGCGATCACCGGCTGGGGCAGGGCGGGAATCGCCTGCATGACTTCCGCGCAGCGGGAGAACAGGTCCGAGAAATAGGCGGCCCCCCGGTCGTCGGACTGGCGCGCGGCCTGCATCTCGCGCAGGTCGTGGCCCGCGCAGAAGGCCTTGCCCGCGCCGCGGATCACCACGACACGGATCGTCCGGTGCTCGGCCAGCGCGCGAAACTGCTCCTTGAGCGCCGCGAGCATCGCATCCGACAGCGCATTCAGCGCCTCGGGCCGGTTCAGCGTCAGCGTGGCCACCGCGCCGCGGTCCTCGCGCAGCAGGATCTGGGTCATCTTGTCACTCCTCCCCTTTGCGGTCAGCCTAGCGGGCCGGAAGCAGGGAGGAAAGCATGGGGCTGAAGCTGGAGGCGGCCGAGTTGGCCGCGTTCCTCGCGCGGGAGTTTCCCGAGGTCGCGGACGATTTCGAGGTGCTCTCGGCGGGAGAAGAGCTCGCGATGCGGCTCAAGGTGGGGCCGCAGCACCTGCGGCCGGGCGGCACGGTCTCGGGGCCTTCGATGTTCGCGCTGGCCGACGTGGCGATGTATCTGGCGATCCTGTCCCGCATCGGGCCGGTAAAACTGGCCGTCACCACCAACATCTCGATGGATTTCCTGCGCAAGCCCGAGGCCGCGCGCGACCTGATCGGGACGGCGCGGATCCTGAAGCTCGGTCGGGTGCTGGCGGTGGGGGATGTGCTGATCCGCTCGGCGGGATCGGAGGCGGTAGTGGCGCGGGCGGGGCTGACCTATTCGATCCCGCCCGACCGCGCCGCCTGACGGGCCTCAGTCCTTGGTGATCTTGAAGCGGCCGTCGATGGTGGCGCCGCTCTCGATCACGACGCTGCGGTAGGTGACGTCGGAGGTGAGCTGCGCCGCCGACCGCACCACGAGCGAGGCGCAGGAGAGCCGCCCC
>PVMJ01000228.1_pt1:32500-235000 | contig 951577 bp, 837 predicted proteins | sample 1853361 | NCBI WGS metagenome assembly PVMJ01 (sample SAMN08533506, study PRJNA380276) | Synthetic metagenome, whole genome shotgun sequencing project. | isolation source: mock microbial community containing genomic DNA from 20 ATCC strains | collected 2017
AGGCAGCAAGAGGCGATGAAGGACGTGATACCCTGCGTTAAGCCATGGGGAGCCGGGAATGGGCTTCGATCCATGGATGTCCGAATGGGGAAACCCACCTGATTGTTCGTTGTTGTCCTACCGCTTCGCTACTTGAGGACTTGTCCGACAGTAGCAAGCGCGGGATCATCAATGGGCAAAGACAGGTATCATTACCCTGAATACATAGGGGTTTTGAAGCGAACCCGGGGAACTGAAACATCTAAGTACCCGGAGGAAAGGAAATCAACAGAGACTCCGCTAGTAGTGGCGAGCGAACGCGGACCAGCCGATCTCCGAAGAGTGACTGGAATGGCCTGGAAAGGCCAGCCACAGCGGGTGACAGCCCCGTACAGGAAGCTCCAGGAGACATATCAAGTAGGGCGGGACACGTGAAATCCTGTCTGAAGATCGGGGGACCACCCCCGAAGGCTAAGTACTCCTTGCTGACCGATAGCGAACCAGTACCGTGAGGGAAAGGTGAAAAGCACCCCGACGAGGGGAGTGAAACAGTACCTGAAACCGGACGCCTACAAGCAGTCGGAGGGTCCATGAGACCTGACGGCGTACCTTTTGTATAATGGGTCAACGACTTGGTCTCACGAGCAAGCTTAAGCCGGTAGGTGGAGGCGCAGCGAAAGCGAGTCTTAAAAGGGCGTCGAGTTCGTGGGATCAGACCCGAAACCAGGTGATCTAGCCATGAGCAGGATGAAGTCAGGGTAACACCTGATGGAGGTCCGAACCAACACCCGTTGAAAAGGGTCTGGATGACTTGTGGCTAGGGGTGAAAGGCCAATCAAACCTGGAGATAGCTGGTTCTCCGCGAAAGCTATTTAGGTAGCGCCTCGGACGAATACCTCGGGGGGTAGAGCACTGCATGGATGATGGGGGCCCACAGCCTTACTGAGTCTAAGCAAACTCCGAATACCCGAGAGTACTATCCGGGAGACACACGGCGGGTGCTAACGTCCGTCGTGAAGAGGGAAACAACCCTGACCTGCAGCTAAGGCCCCCAATTCGTGGCTAAGTGGGAAAGCATGTGGGACGGCCAAAACAACCAGGAGGTTGGCTTAGAAGCAGCCATCCTTTAAAGATAGCGTAACAGCTCACTGGTCTAGATAAGCTGTCCTGCGGCGAAGATGTAACGGGGCTCAAGCCACGAGCCGAAGCTCAGGATGCACAGCAATGTGCGTGGTAGCGGAGCGTTCCGTGATATAGCTCATTGTGTGTTTATCGAACGCACCACCGGTCCGAACGAGGGCACTGCCCTCAAGTAGCGAAGCGGTAGGGCGCGCGGTAGCGCACACAAAGAGCTTTCTGTGAAGCCGGGCCGTAAGGCATCCGGTGGAGAGATCGGAAGCGAGAATGTTGACATGAGTAGCGACAAACAGGGTGAGAGACCCTGTCGCCGAAAGTCCAAGGGTTCCTGCTTAAAGCTAATCTGAGCAGGGTAAGCCGGCCCCTAAGGCGAGGCCGAAAGGCGTAGTCGATGGGAACCAGGTTAATATTCCTGGGCCAGGAGGATGTGACGGATCGCAGGTGTAGTTCGGTCTTATCGGATTGACCGGGCTGCTGAGCGGTCCCTGGAAATAGCCCTCCATCAGACCGTACCCCAAACCGACACAGGTGGACTGGTAGAGAATACCAAGGCGCTTGAGAGAACCACATCAAAGGAACTCGGCAAAATGCCTCCGTAAGTTCGCGAGAAGGAGGCCCCGTCTGTAGGCAACTATGGGCGGGGGGCACAAACCAGGGGGTGGCGACTGTTTACTTAAAACACAGGGCTGTGCGAAGCCGCAAGGCGACGTATACAGTCTGACGCCTGCCCGGTGCTGGAAGGTTAAAAGGAGGAGTGCAAGCTCCGAATTGAAGCCCCAGTAAACGGCGGCCGTAACTATAACGGTCCTAAGGTAGCGAAATTCCTTGTCGGGTAAGTTCCGACCTGCACGAATGGCGTAACGATCTCCCCGCTGTCTCTGATGTGGACTCAGCGAAATTGAACTGTGTGTCAAGATGCACACTTCCCGCGGTTAGACGGAAAGACCCCATGAACCTTTACTATAGCTTCGCACTGGCATCAGGATTGTGATGTGCAGGATAGGTGGTAGGCATCGAAGCGGGGACGCCAGTTCCCGTGGAGCCAACCTTGAGATACCACCCTTCGCCATCTTGATGTCTAACCGCGGCCCGTTATCCGGGTCCGGGACCCTGCGTGGTGGGTAGTTTGACTGGGGCGGTCGCCTCCCAAACAGTAACGGAGGCGCGCGATGGTGGGCTCAGACCGGTCGGAAATCGGTCGTCGAGTGCAATGGCAGAAGCCCGCCTGACTGCAAGACTGACAAGTCGAGCAGAGACGAAAGTCGGCCATAGTGATCCGGTGGTCCCGAGTGGAAGGGCCATCGCTCAACGGATAAAAGGTACTCTGGGGATAACAGGCTGATGATGCCCAAGAGTCCATATCGACGGCATCGTTTGGCACCTCGATGTCGGCTCATCTCATCCTGGGGCTGGAGCAGGTCCCAAGGGTATGGCTGTTCGCCATTTAAAGAGGTACGTGAGCTGGGTTTAGAACGTCGTGAGACAGTTCGGTCCCTATCTGCCGTGGGTGTAGGAGACTTGAGAAGAGTTGCCCCTAGTACGAGAGGACCGGGGTGAACGATCCACTGGTGGACCAGTTGTCGTGCCAACGGCAGTGCTGGGTAGCTATGATCGGACAGGATAACCGCTGAAGGCATCTAAGCGGGAAGCCCCCTTCAAAACAAGGTCTCCCTTGAGGGCCGTGGAAGACCACCACGTCGATAGGCCAGAGGTGTAAGCGCAGCAATGCGTTCAGCTGACTGGTACTAATTGCCCGATAGGCTTGATCTGACCCGGTAACAGCAAGGCTCAAAAGCCAATGCTCTACCCCAGATCAGAAGCAATAGACCCGGAACAAGCAAAAGCCTGATGTTGTCGTTTCTTCTCCGGTCTGGTGGCCATAGCACGAGCAAAACACCCGATCCCATCCCGAACTCGGCAGTTAAGTGCCGTCGCGCCAATGGTACTGCGTCTCAAGACGTGGGAGAGTAGGTCGCCGCCAGACCTGACAAGAAACGAACATCCCTCCAAACGATACAAAACACCCGGACGCGGGGTGGAGCAGCCCGGTAGCTCGTCAGGCTCATAACCTGAAGGCCGCAGGTTCAAATCCTGCCCCCGCAACCAAATCTCGCAAACATATTAGCCGCTTGAGAGCCTCCCGAACGGGAGGCGTTTTGCGGTCCAAACCCATGTCAACACTGTGTCAACTTTTGCCGAGCCTCCTGAAAAACGGTGCCCGCAGCGTCCCCTGTATCGACCCAGTGAAAATCTGCTCATGCTACAAGGAGAGACGTAGCGATGAGTGTGACGATGGACGACCCGATCAAGCGGTGGACGGCGAAGCGCAAGACGGCGCTCGTGGTGGAGATCATCCAGGGGAAGACGACGGTGGCCGAGGCCAGCCGGTCCTATGATCTCTCGCCTTCCGAGATCGAGGGCTGGGTCGAGGATGCCAAGAGGGGGATGGAGAATGCGCTCCGCGCTAACCCGCTCGACATCCGCGAGCAATACGAGAAGCAGCTGAAGGACCTTCAGGAAGCCTATGGCGAGGCGATGCTGGAGCTGCGGGCCAGAAAAAAGCTGGCGGCCCTCATGGAGCGGGAGGACGGCAATTGATCCGGACGCTCCATGAGGGCCTTCTGGCGGACGGGATCACGGTGCCGCTGACCAAGCTCTGCGCATGGTTCGGCGTGCCGCGGCGGACGGTGTATTACAAGCCAACCAAGGCGGCGCCGAAGGTCGATGCCCGCTTCGCGGACCCGATCAAGGCCATGATCGAGAAGGAACCGTCCTTCGGCTACCGCACCGTGGCCTGGCTGCTGGGCTTCAACAAGAACACGGTGCAGCGCATCTTCCAGATCAAGGGCTGGCAGGTGCGTAAGCGCCCGATTGGCATGCGGCCCCGCATTGAGGCCGTTCCCTCTGTCGCCACGGCTCCGAACGAACGCTGGTCCACCGACCTGTGCCGGGTCTGGGCCGGGCGCGACGGATGGACCACCTTGGCCCTTGTGATCGACTGCCACACGCGCGAGCTTTTGGGCTGGCACCTCTCGCGATCCGGGAAGGCGACCACCGCCGCGAGCGCCTTGGAGCATGCCCTGATCAACCGGTTCGGCACCTTGGGAAGGGTCACGCAAGAGTTCCTCCTGAGATCCGACAACGGCGTTCGCCATGGGCCTCGGACCAGTGGCGGCTCCATGGCTCACTCTTCACCAGTCGGCGCTACACCGCCCTCGTCAGCAGCTATGGACTGAAACAGGAGTTCATCACGCCTCACTGCCCGCAACAGAACGGCATGGTCGAGCGCGTGATCCGGACGCTCAAAGAGCAATGCATCCATCGCCAGCGCTTCGACAGCATCCAGCACGCGACCCGCGCCATCGGCCACTGGATCGCCTTCTACAACCACCGCCGCCCGCATCAGGCGCTGGACATGAAAACCCCCGCGGAGGCATTCGCATTAGCGGCTTAACCTGAGCAGATTCCGCTGGGTCGATACAACGCGGCAGAGCGGCACGGCGGTTCAGGTGCTCGGAGCCGATCACCCGTTCCGGTAGGTTGGGCGGCAAACGCCGCCGGGGTTTGGTGGCTGAGGGCCGAGTGAAGACGCCCGGTGATTTGCCGGCGACAGCTGCCAATCTCCGCGAGCGAGCTTCACTCCCGACGGCAGCTGTCGGACCGATGGACCTTTACCCGTCACGGCTGGAATGGATTGGGGGCGATGCGACCGTCCGACGGGCCGGCTCGCCCGTAACCAAGGTCACTGATGCCAACCGGTGCTCTGATTACGGTGGCCTTATCGCTCCCGCGGATAGGCCTCCCGACACGAAGGTCGGGAGGCTCGTCGGTCTTCTTCTTCCCTCCGAAGACGGATTACATGCCCCGCGAGAGAGCAAAGCCGCTGAATCCGCCCATGCCCAGATCGGCGAGCTCGCTCACGGCGCCGCTGGTCAGGTCGATCGAGTAGAGGCCCGCAGTTTTTTCGCCCTCGATCTGCAGGATGGCATAGGCCATGTCCGAACCCTCTTCCGGCGAGACGATGTCGAACCCACCCCAATAGCTCACGTCGATCGGCGCCCCATCGACCGTCAGGGGGCCCACGGAGGCCAGCGTGCCGTCGTTGTTGGCGAGCGTCACCAGAGCATCGGCATTGGCATCGAGTGCATATTGCGCGGTGGACGACGCCTTGGCGCCGGACACGGCATTGGTATAGGCGTTGGCGAAGATCAGCGGCTCACTGCCGGCCGACATGTCACCGTCGGCATAATAGGCGTCGGTGAAACGGCGGACGGAATTGGCGCGCTCGTCAGCGTCGCCGAAGCCGTCCGGGAAATACACGAGGTTCGAGCCATCCGCTCCGACAGCGCGCACGGCGTCGATCTGGTTGTTGAAGTCGAAGGCGACAGCGCCTTCCCCGATCATGGCATCGTCCATGAACCGCGCGCCGAGGTCGGTCAGCGTGCCGGTGGCGGGGTCGACCTCGTAGATCATGCCATCGGCATAGCCCAGCAGCTGCCCGGTGACGGGGCGGTAGGCAATCGCGCGAAGCGGCTTCTCGAGCGCATGGGTCTCGACGGTGCCGGGCATGGCGATGTCCGCCATGGTGACCAGCGTGCTGCCCCCCTCGGCGAGGGCGTAGCCCATGATGCCGGCGTGGTCGTCGGCCAGTGCGGCCGTGCCGAAGGCGAGCGTCGCGGCGGTTAGGGCGAGCGTGTTCTTGAAGGGCATGGGTAACGTCCTTTTCTGCTTGCGTCGGACCACCCCCTGTGGACCAACTCGTCGAAGCCACGGTGCAGGTGGCGGCAGAGTTTCAGCGCGGGACGGTTTTTTCGACGGTGAGAGGGATAGACAGTCTGACGGATGAGACCTCCGGCAACCGGTCCGGGCCCGAGGCGGCGACGGGGCAGGGCACGCCCCGGGCCGACCTCGAGGCACTGATCGCCTGTTGCGCCATGGGTGACCGGGGCGCGTTCGAAACGCTCTACGATGCCACCAGCGCGAAACTTCATGCGGTCTGCTGCCGTATCCTCGGGCGTGGACAGGGGGCCGAGGATGCGATGCAGGATGCTTACGTCAAGATCTGGACCCATGCCGGTCGGTATCGGGTGACCGGCCACTCGCCGATGACCTGGCTCATCACGATCGCGCGCAACACGGCCATCGACCGGCTGCGGGCTCAGCGCAGGGGCGGTGATGTCACCGAATATCACGACGTCCATCCCGCCGCCGGATCCAACCCGGAGACGAGGATGCTCGCGCGCGCCGAGGCGGGGCGCATCCGGGCCTGTCTGGACGAGCTGGGCGCGGACCGTCGCCGCGCCATCACCGGGGCCTATCTGGATGGGTTGAGCTATGCGGACCTGGCGGACCGTGCCGGAATTCCGCTGAATACCATGCGCACATGGCTGAGACGCGGCCTCATGGCGCTCAAGGACTGCGTGGCCAGATGAGCGATCTCCCGGAAAGCGGCGCACCCGATGACGACATGCTCGCGGCCGAATATGCGATGGGCCTGCTGGAGGGCGACGAACATCTGGCGGTCCGTGCCCGCGTGGCGCGCGATCCGGGTTTCGCCGCAAGGGTAAGCACCTGGGAAGCGCAGCTGTCGCAGTTGGCGGATCTGGACCCGGTCGCCGCGCCCCGCGCCACCCGGGCTGCACTGATGGCCCGTCTTTTCCCCGCTCCGCGGCGGCTTCCGCTCTGGCAACGGCTGGGACTGTGGCAGGCCCTCGCCGGTGGCGCGATCACGGCGGCCCTCCTGCTGGCGGTCGTGGCCTTCCAGCCGACCGAGGGCACCATGACCTCGGCGCTCTACTCTGCCGAGATCGCCTCGAACGAGGGGGATTTCCGCGTCGTTGCGCTGGTCGACCTGCAGGCGGACGAGATCATCCTCGCCCGGACCGCCGGCGCGGCTCCCGAAGGGCGCATCCTGCAGGTCTGGGCCCATGGACCGGACGAGCCCGCGCAGTCCGTCGGTCTTTGGCCGGAGGGCGACAGCGTGCGCCTGCGGCTGCCCGCCGAGATCGCTGCCGTGCGGGGGGTGCTGACGCTGGGTGTCTCCGAGGAACCTCCCGGCGGGTCGCCAACGGGCCGGCCTTCCGGAAGGGTGTTCGGCACGGTCGACATCCCGTTGATCCGAGCCGAGCTGTGAAGGTGCAACGGATGGCGGGTCGAGTGGCCCGTTGCCGCGAGGAGCGGCGGGACCAACGTCGATATCGATGGGCTTGGCTTGAACGGCGGCTCTCGGGAACTGCGGCAGCGTCCCCGGCGCCGAGAGATCGCTTCCCGCCCTTGCTGTCGATGGGCGATCTTTCCTCGGGTTAGAGCGCGGATTTGAGCGCGGGTGAGGCACGCCGGCTGGGCGCCCTCGCACCCCGTTCGAGCGACATCGAACATCCGAGATCGCCTGTCCTTTCTGGGCTTTTCTTTTGCAGCACTTTCAGAAGCTTGCCGCGAAGCTCAACCCTGTGCGTCCAAGCCGGCGTCCTGCCTGTTGGCGGCGTCTCGGGCACGAGCGGCGCGCCAAGGACGGGCCGGACGTCGACGTGTTCTTGCTCAGGTCCCGCACGGGCCGTCTGCCGCCTCCGCGGGATCGGAAGGCCGTCTGCAGATCGCCGAAGAGCAGGCGGTGCTGGCCTGCGAGACGGAGAGCCAGCCGCGGCCGATGCGGCCCGCGCCGCAGCCACCGAGCGCCCGGAGCCGCCCCTTGGGGACCGCTCCTTTCAGGTCGATGGGCCGCATGAGACAAGCCCGAGTGCGAGGCGGAAGGAACATCGGCGGACAGCAGGTGTTCGGTAAAGACTTCCCGTGGTGCAACCGAGTGACGGAGGCGGAATGACAGCACATGAGATTCATCATCCTCGTCGATGGGGCAGCTGGGCGCTGACGGCGCTCGCCGTCGTCTGTCTCCTGCTGGGCATCACGCTTCTTGCCGGAGGTATCTGGCTCATCCTGCTCGGCGGCAGCTGGTATTACGGCATCGCCGGACTGGGCCTTCTTCTGGTCGGCGTTCTCCTGTTCCGGCGCTCTTTCGCAGCCGTATGGCTTTATCTTGCAGTGTGGGCGGGCACGGTCGTCTGGGCCTTCTGGGAGGTCGGAACCGACTGGTGGGCACAGATGCCGCGCCTTGTCGGTCCGACGCTCATCCTCATCCTCGTCCTTCTCTGCATTCCCGCGCTTCGGCGCCGCTGACGGGAGCTGGCCATGCCGATCCATCCCATTCGTTCCCTCCCCCTTCTGGCGTTGATCGCCGCAACCCCCCTCGCCGCGCAGGTGGAGCCCGCGCCGGGCCTCCCGGAGGCCGATGTGGCGCCACAGCAGGCCGAACCGGCGCCGGACCTGCAGCCGGGAGACGACGCTCCGACAGGGCAGACCGAGCAGGCAGCGCCGGAGGGGGCAGCCTCTTCGGAGGGCCGCAGTGTCGCGCAAGCGGAGGCCGAGGCTCAGGCCGGCGTGGAGCGTCCGGCGCAGCCGCAGCCCGAGGTGGGGGCGGACTGGCCCTTCTGGGGCGGCGATGCGCAGGCCACGCGCTATTCGCCGCTGGACGAGATCACCCCGGAGAACGTGGCCGGCCTCGAGCGGGCCTTCGTCTACCGGACGGGCGACATGCCGAGCGGCGATGCGGAAGGAAAGTATTCCCCGGAGACCACGCCTCTGAAGGTTGGCGACGATCTCCTGATGTGTTCCGCCATGAACATCCTCATCTCCATCGATGCCGAGACCGGCGAGGAAAACTGGGGCTACGATCCCGGCGTGCCCGCAGAAGCCATCCCCTATGGCGCCTCCTGCCGCGGGGTCTCGATCTACACGGATCCGGCGGCCTCCGAGGGCGCGCTCTGCGCGACGCGGGTGATCGAGGGTACGCTGGACGCCAAACTCGTGGCCGTCGACGCCTCCACGGGCGCCCCGTGCGAGGGGTTCGGCGAGAACGGCACGGTGGATCTCTGGCAGGATATCGGCGAGCGGGTGCCCGGCTGGTATGCGGTCACGGCCCCGCCCGCCGTGGTGCGCGGGATTCTGGTGACCGGGGCTCAGGTGAAGGACGGTCAGGCCGAGGATGCACCCTCGGGCGTGATCCGCGGCTATGACGCGGTGACCGGCGATCTCGTCTGGGCCTGGGACCTTGCGGCCCCCGAGGCCAATCGCGCCGGCCCGCCCGAAGGAGAGGTCTATACGCGCGGCACGCCCAACATGTGGACGACCGCCGTTGCCGACGAAGAGCTGGGATATGTCTATCTGCCGATGGGCAATTCTTCGGTGGACTATTACGGCTCGAACCGGTCGGAGGCGGAGAACGCCTACGCCACCTCGCTGGTGGCGCTGGACGCCACCACGGGCGAGGAGGTGTGGCACTTCCAGACGGTCCGGCATGACGTGTGGGACTACGATCTCGGCAGCCAGCCCACGCTCCTCGACTGGCAGGGCACGCCGGCGATCCTCCTGCCCTCGAAACAGGGCGATCTCTATATCCTCGACCGGGCGACCGGAGAGCCGCTGACGCCGGTGGAAGAGCTGACCGGCCTGCCGCAGGGCGACGTGGAGCCAGACTTCATCTCGCCGACCCAGCCTGCCTCGGCCTGGGCCACGCTGCGGATGCCGCCGCTCGAGCCGAAGGACGCCTGGGGCTTCACCGCGATCGACCAGCTCTGGTGCCGCATCCAGTTCCACCGCGCCAATTACGAGGGCTATTTCACGCCCCCCTCCAGCGACCGGCCGTGGATCCAGTATCCGGGCTACAACGGCGGCTCCGACTGGGGCTCCGTCGCGGTGGACAGCCAGAGGGGCCTCATCATCGCGAACTACAACGATGTGCCGAACTACAACCGGCTCGTTCCGCGCGATGAGGTCGAGAGCGTGCCGATCCACGAGCAGGAGAGCGGCGCGCAGTCGGGCCAGAATGCCGAGGGCGCGGCCGATCCTCAGGCGGGCTCTCCCTACGGCATCAGCGTCAATGCCGGCTGGCGCAACGAGATGACGGGCATTCCCTGCGTGCGGCCCCCCTACGGCCACATCCGCGCGATCGATCTCGCAACGGGGGAAACGGTCTGGGACCGCCCCTTCGGCACCGCGCGCCGCAACGGCCCCTTCGGCATCCCGTCCTACCTGCCGTTCGACATCGGCACGCCCAACAACGGCGGCTCGGTCGTGACCGCCGGCGGCGTGATCTTCATCGGCGCCGCCACCGACAACATCTTCCGGGCGATCGATGTGGAGACGGGCGAAACGCTGTGGGAGGATGTCCTGCCAGCGGGGGCCCAGGCCAATCCCATCACCTACGAGGTCGACGGCCGCCAGTATGTGATGATTGCCGCCGTCGGCCATCATTTCATGGAGACCGGAGTCGGCGACTGGATGATCGCCTATGCGCTGCCGAAGTGAGGGCTGAGTCTGGGCGATCCGGAGAGGGCACCGCCGGCAGGCAGAGGTCTGGCTCGCGGAATTGGCAGGGCCCTTGCCTTGGCGGTGGTCCGCGAGACCCATGATCGGTGGGTGACCTGAATGGACCGGGCGTCTCTCCCTCATGGATCTTGCCGGCGTTCTCCGACGCTCAGGATCGGCGCGCAAGCGCCGGACGGCGAACGGAGGGCAGTGGTTCCGTGCGGACGGGGGCGCGTGTCTTCTGAGCAAGGGCGTCATGTGGCGAGCGGCGCAGCGACCACGCCGTATTCTGAAGGCCGGCGTCGGAGGGTGGGCGTGGTGAAGCTGGCTTCACGATCTGGTCTCGTCCGGCGCAGACGTCCGGACCTCAGGTGCATGTCTCCGCCCGCCTGCGAGCGGCCTCGCGCAGATGGCCTGTGGCGTCCGCACGCGGTTCCTCGCGGCGACGTTCGGAGCGCGGAACAAGCCGCAGGCTGCATCATTGTCCCCCGCGCGGCTGTGGCGCGGGTTGCCTGACAGGTGAAGGCTGATGAAACCACCGATCGGCCTCGAGGTCCTGCGGCTTCTGGATCTCGGCATCTCGAAGGCAGCACACCTGCACATTACCTCGGACGATGCCCGCGCGGAGGAGATCGTCCGGTTCCTGCGGGAGATCGCGCCCGAACTCCGGCCGGATGTCTTTCCGTGCTGGGACTGCCTTCCCTACGATGGCGCCTCGCCCACGCCCGATGCGATGGGGCGTCGCATGGCGCTGCTCGATGCGGTGCGGGCAGGCGACGTCCGGCTCGTCATCGTGGGTCCGTCGGGTCTCCTGCAGCGAGTCCCACCGGTCGAGGCGATGCGCCGCTTCGCGGTGCGCGCGGGCGAGGCCTCGGATCTCTGCGCCCTGCGCACCTTCGCCGCCAGAGCGGGATATGCGGAGGACGACCGTATCGACGAGCCGGGAGAGATCGCGTTCCGCGCCGAGGTGGTCGAGGTGTTTGCGGCGGGTGCGGAGCGACCGGTGCGGATCGGCCTCGAGAAAGACCGCGTGACCGGGATCCGCCGCTACGATCCGGTGTCGCTGCGCTCGATGGAGGACGTGCCCGAAATCGATCTGCTGCCCGTGACGGAACTGCCCGAAAGCGCCTTCGCCGAGGGGCCTCCGCCCCGGGGAGCCGAACATCGTCTGCCCCGGGCTTGGCCCTCGCTTGCAACGCTGCCGGATCATCTCGGGCAGGGCGGGATTTCCGTGACCCCCGGCGCCCTCGCGGCGCTCCGCCAGGCCCGCGCGCAGATCGAGGAAGCGCACCGCGACCGCGAGAGTCTGGGTGAGGGCGAGACGCTGCCGCCCGATGCGCTCTACCTCGGCGAGGAGGATCTTGCCGGGATCCTCGCGCAGGCCGAGACGCTCGACCTGTCGGGCTGGGAGCCCGTTCCCGCCTTCGCGGAAGACCGGCGACCGCGTGCGGCGCTCGCCCGGTTTGCGCGCGGCCAGATCGGGGAGGGCCGCCGGGTGGTTCTCCTTGCCGCGACCCCGCGCGACCTCCGGGCGCTGGGGCGCGCCACCGGGGCCGCGGACCCGGCGCAGGACTGGCAGGACGCGCGCGCCACGCCGGAGGATGTCCCGGCGGCGATCCTCTCTACTCTGGCCCGCGGCTTCGTCGACCTTCCGGGGCGCACGGCCGTCGTCACGGCGCGGGATGTGCTGGGCAGCCGGGCCGCGGAAGACGCGGCCGTGTCGGCGGTATCCGCATGGCAGGTGACGCCGGACGCCCTCGCCGAAGGGGACTTCGTCGTGCATGAGGACAGGGGTCTCGGGCGCCTCCAGGGCCTCGAGCCGCTGCCCGGCGCGGACGGCCGCGAGGCGATCCGCCTTGGCTATGCGGCAGACCAGCATCTCCTCGTGCCGGTCGAGGAGGCCGGCCGGATCTGGCGGTATGGCACCGGCGCCGATGTGTCCCTCGATCGGCTCAACGGTGCGGCATGGACGAACCGCAGGAAGAAGCTCGACGAAGGAATCGCCGAGGCGGCGCGCGCGCTCGTCGCCGCGGCGAAGGAGCGGGCGGCCAAATCGGCGCGGGCCTTTGAGCCGCCGTCCGACATCTACGAGCGCTTCGCGGGGCGCTTCCCCTTCACCCTTTCTCCCGACCAGCGTCGCGCCATTGCCGAGGTTCGAGACGATCTCGTGGCGGGGCGGCCGATGAACCGGCTGGTCCTCGGCGATGTGGGGTTCGGGAAGACCGAGATCGCGCTGCGGGCCGCGGCCGCCGTGGCGCTCTCCGGCGCGCAGGTTGCGCTGGTGGCGCCCAGCACCGTCCTCGCGCGGCAGCATGCCGAGACCTTCCGCCGCCGCTTCGAGGGCTTCGGCGTGACGGTGGCCCATCTTTCGCGTCTCGTGCCGTCCAAGGAGGCGAAGGCCGCGCGCGACGGGCTCCGCGACGGGTCGATCCGCATCGTCGTGGGCACCCATGCGCTGCTCGGCAAGGGCGTGGCCTTCGCCGATCTCGGCCTCCTGATCGTGGATGAGGAGCAACGGTTCGGTGCGGCCCACAAGGCGCGGCTCCGGGCGCTCGGCGCCGACCTGCATGTGCTGACGATGACGGCCACGCCGATCCCGCGGACATTGCAGACTGCCCTCGTGGGCCTGCAGGACCTGAGCGAGATCGCGACGCCGCCCGCCCGGCGGCGCGCCGTGCGCACCCTGACCGCCGAGGAGGATGCGGCCGTCCTGCGGCAGGCGCTGCTGCGCGAGCGGCGGCGGGGGGGCCAGAGCTTCGTCATCGTGCCGCGGATTGCGGAGATCGATGCCACCGAGGCGCGCCTCCGCGACCTCCTCCCGGAGGCGCAGCTCCGCGTGGCGCATGGCGACCTCGCGCCGGAAGAGCTCGACCGCGCGATGGTGGACTTCGCCGCCGGTCGGGGCGACATCCTTCTTGCCACGAGCATCGTCGAGGCCGGGCTCGACGTCCCGCGCGCGAACACGATGATCGTCATGCAGCCGCAGCTTTTCGGCCTCGCGCAGCTCCACCAGTTGCGCGGTCGCGTGGGTCGCGGGGCGCGACAGGCCTACTGCTATCTGATGCACGGGCCGGGAGATGATCTTGACGAGGCGGCCCTGCGGCGGCTCGGCACGCTTCAGGCTTTCGACCGGCTGGGCGCGGGGGCCGCGATCGCGGCCGAGGATCTCGATCAGCGGGGGGCGGGAGAGCTGTTCGGAGAGCGGCAGTCGGGGCACGTCAGGCTCATCGGGCTGCCGCTCTACCAGCATCTCCTTGCGCAGGCGGTGCGCGCCGCGCGAGGGGAGCCGCCGACGGCCCAGCACGTCTCCCTCGCGATGGAGGCGGAGGGCGCGCTGCCGGCCGACTACATTCCCGAGGCGGGCCTCCGCCTCGGCCTCTATCGCCGCCTTGCCCGGGCGGCCGATCCGCGCGAGGTCGCGCTGCTGGCCGACGAGATCGAGGATCGCTTCGGCCCGCCGCCGGCCGCGGCTGCCGGTCTGCTCGTCGCGGCGGAGATCCGGGCGCTGGCGCGGAGCCTGGGGATCGAACGGGTCAGCGCGGGGCCGTCCGGTGTGGCGCTCGACCTGGCGCCGGATGCCTGCGTGGAGCGTTTCGCGGAGGATCTGCCCGAGGGCGTCACGCTCGAAGGCCGGCGGCTTCTGCGGCAGGAGGAGACGGACGAGGATGCCGCACGCCGGGCGCTGGATCTTCTGCGCGATCTCGGCTGAGCAGGGGCAGGGGCAACCCCGGACGTTCGGACCCGGGGTCGTGGGGAGCAGACCGGCCGGGGCCGGTCTGCTCCGAGCAAGGCTTACTTCTCGGTGGCCTTGATGATCTCGATGGCCTGCGTGGCCCATTCCTCGCCGCCGATCTGGTCGTAGAACTCCGGCCAGAGGGCCGCGGCCGCCGCTTCCCACTTCTCCTCGTCCTTCGGCGCGCCGTGCAGGGTCATGTCGTTCTTCACCAGCTCGGCCTTCGACTGTTCGGTGAGCTCGGCCGACACCTGCCGCCCGTAGTCCACCGCCTCGCGGCCGGCGCGCAGCAGCGCCTGCTGGATATCCTCGGGATATTTCTGGAAGGCGCGCTCGCTGATCAGGAGCGGGCCTGTCCACATCATGTAGTGGATCTCGGTGATGTCGCTCTGAACCTCGAAGAAGCGCGAGGAGATGGCCGTGGTGTAGGGGTTCTCCTGACCGTCGATCACGCGCTGCTGCAGCGCGGGGAAGACCTCGGCCCAGTCCATCGGCAGGGGCTCGATCCCCCAGGCGCGGAAGGTCTTGATCGCGATGTCGTTGGGCGAGACGCGGATCTTGAGGCCCTTCAGATCCTCGAGCGTGGTCACGGGCTTGTTGGTGGTCAGGACCCGGAAGCCCTTCTCCATCAGCCCGAGCGCGCGCACGCCGGCTTCCTTGGTCAGACGCTCGTTCAGCGGATCGATCAGCGCATCCATCGCCTTGTGCGCCTGCTCGGTCGAGGTATAGGCGTAGGGCAGCATCAGGACGCCGGCCGAAGGCGCGAGCGGCACGAGGTTGCCGGTATAGAGGATCTCGGCCTCGATGGAGCCCATCCGCAGCGCCTGCGCCACCTCGGTTTCGGTGCCGAGCGAGTTGCTCGGGAAGATCTGCACCTCGGCCTTGCCTTCAGTGTATTCCTTCACCAGCTCCTGGAACTTCACCGCCGTCAGGTGGGTCGGATTGCTCTCGTTGTCGCCGTGCGACAGCCGGATGGTGTAGTCCTGCGCGAAGGCGGCAGGCGCCATCATCAGGCACAGGGCCGAGGCCACCAGTGTTTTCTTCAGCATGTTTTCCTCCTCTGGATTGGATTGCGCGCGGTCACTGCACGAGGCCCATGAGCCGGGGCAGGAACAGCGACAGCTGCGGGATGAAGGTCACGAGGAGCAGCACCACGATCTCGGCGGCGATCAGCGGCAGCGCCGCCTTGCTCACGCGCTCGACCGTCTCGTTGCTGATCTCGCTCGCGACGAACAGGTTCACCCCGAGCGGCGGCGTCGAATAGCCGATCTCGCAGGCGATGACGAACATGATCCCGAACTGGATCGGATCGATCCCGGCGCTGACCGCCACGGGCAGCAGCAGCGGCGTCAGGATGATGAGCTGGGTCAGGGTCTCCATCCACATGCCGACGAAGATCAGCAGCGCGATGATGAGCAGGACCAGCACCACCGGGTTGTCGAAGGTGGCGATCATGAAGGCGGAGAATTCCTGCGGCACCTGGAAGATCGTGAGCACGCGGCCCAGAAGGCGACCGCTGACCAGCACGAACAGCACGACCCCGGTCAGGCGCACCGCGTAGGACATCGAGTCGATGAAGCCGGGCAGGGTGATCGTGCGATAGATGAAGATGCCGACGAAGAGCGCATAGAGCACGGCCACGATGGAGGCCTCGGTCACCGTGAAGATGCCGGTATAGATCCCGCCGAGGATGATGATCGGGGCGAGCAGGGCCCAGCGGGCCTCCCAGGCGGCGGCGCCGATCCGCTTCAGGCTGCGGCCTTCGGGGTTGGCCACCGCATAGCCGCGCTTGGTCGAGATGTAGCGCGACACGGCCGTCAGGGCCACGGCCAGCATCAGCCCCGGGATGACGCCCGCGATGAAGAGGCCGGTGATCGAGACCTCGGCGGTGATGCCGTAGATGATCATCGGGATCGAGGGCGGGATGACGACGCCGATGCCGCCCGCATTCGAGGTGATCGCGGCGGCGAAGGACTTGTGGTAGCCCTCCTTGATCATGGTGGGGATCATGATCGACCCGATGGCCGCCGCCGTGGCGGGGCCCGAGCCCGAGATCGCGGCGAAGAAGGTGCAGGCGACGATGGTCACGCTCGCGAGCCCCCCGGGCGACCTGCCCACGAGCGTCCGCGAGAAGGCGATCAGCCGTTGCGTGAGGCCGCCCTTCTCCATCAGCACGCCCGCCAGAACGAACATCGGCACGGCGATGATGAGGAAGTCGTTGACCGCAGAGTAGGCCGCCTGAACCACATAGGACAGCGGGATCCCGGCCACGATCATCCCCGCCACGGCGGCGAGCCCGATCGACACGGCGACCGGCACCCCGAGGATGAGGAACAGGACGAAGGCCAGCGTCAGAATAATGGGTGCGCTCATCGGGCCCTCACTCGTCCATGCGGGTGTCGATGACACCCTCGTCGTTCTTCCAGCGCCGGATCATGACCTGGATGACCCGGAAGCTGAGCAGCAGGAACCCGAGGGGCACGATCATCTGGACCCAGGCGATGTTGATGCCCGTGGTCTGCGAGACCATCGGGAATTCGAACATGTCGGCGATGTAGATCGTGCCGAACCAGATCACGAGCGCGTTGAAGCCGAGCCAGATCAGGTCGGCCACGGTCAGAAGGATCTTCTGCGCGCGGGGGGGCAGGAAGGCGATCTGCACCGAGACGCGGATGTGGCGGTCCTTCTCGGCCGCGACGGCAAAGCCGAAATAGACCGCCCAGACGAAGGCGAAGCGCGACACTTCCTCGATCCATGCAAAGGACCAGCCCAGCACATAGCGGCCGATCACCTGCATGCTGAGAAGCACCAGCACGAGCGTCATGAGGAGGACACCCAGCCACTCCTCGGGGGAGCGCCCCCTGATCATAGTCAACATAGTTCCTCCTCCGCCTCCGCACGGTTCAGCGAGGCCAGAATGATGTCGCGTGGCGTGCGGGTCTCCAGCGCGGTGCAGAGCGCGACCAGCCGGCGGCGGAACGGCTCGTTCTGCCGCAGCGGGCCCTCGAACAGGTCGAGCTGCAGATAGCCCGCCACCAGCGCCGACGGATCGCCGCCTGCGGCAAGGTCGATGTCCCGGAAGACCGGCGCCAGCGGATCCTCGACCGGGATCGGCCGCCCCGCCGCATCCCGGCCGGTGTTGTAGCGCATCCAGGCGGCGATGGTCAGGGCATAAAGCCGGGCCTCGGGCCCGTCCAGATGGTGCTCCGCCGCCTCGACGATCCGCTGCCCCAGCTTGAACGAGCTGTCGGTGCCGATCTGGGTGAGCGGGTGGCGGATATGGGGATTGCGAAGCCGCTCCATCGTGGCCCGGCAATAGGCCGCCAGATCCTCGCCGGGGGGGCAGGCGAGCGTCCGGGCCTGCGCCGCGCAGAACCGCTCGAGCCAGACGCCCATCACCGGGTCCGAGGCCGCATCGAAGCTGGTGGCAAAGCCCGAAAGCGCACCCAGATGGGCGATGGCCGTCTGCGCCCCGTTCAGGATCCTGTGTTTCATCCGCTCAAAGGGCGCGACATCGGCCACGATCTGCACCCCCACCTTGTCCAGCGGAGGGATCGGCAGGGCGAAGCGATCCTCGATCACCCACTGGCCGAAGGGCTCGGCCACAACGCCGAGCGCATCCGGCGCCCCGGCCAGCGCGGCGAGGCTCTCCGCCGCGGCGGCATCCACGCGCGGCACGATGCGGTCGACCATCGAGACGGGGAAGGTCACGTTCGCGGCCATCCAGTCGAGAAGATCCGGGAAGGCCTCGGCCACATAGGCCGTGAGCACGGCTTCCAGGAGCCGCCCGTTGACGGGGATGTTGTCGCAGCTCGCCAGCGTGATCCCCGGCAGCCCGGCCGCGCGGCGGCGCACCAGCGCAAGGGCCAGCCAGCCGAGCGCGGTGCGCGGATGCTGCGGATCGGCCAGATCCTGCGCCACCGCGGCCGGATCGAGCCGCTCCGTGCCCGGAACATGGCAGTAGCCCTTCTCGGTCAGCGTCATGGTGACCAGCCGCAGCGCCGGATCGCAGAGCATGTCGGGGTGGGGCCGGTCCAGAACCTCGCGGATCGCCGTGATCCGCCGGAGGTCCTCGCGGGTCTGGTCGCGCAGAAGGACATGATAGGTGCCGCCCTGCGCGGCATGGGCCGCGCCGATCAGCGGCGGGAACAGGCAGACGTCGCGGATCCCCGCTTCGGGATGGCCCGCGCGGATCAGCGCCTCGGCATAGACCGCCTGATGCGCGCGATGGAAAGCCCCGGGGCTCAGATGCAGGATCGTGGGCGAGGTCATGGGGTCAGCTCCCGAAGCTCAACAGGACCTTGACGTTGTGCGTCCGGTCCGCGGCGGCGGCGAAGGCCTCTTCGGCCGCGTCCATGCCGAAGCGCGCGGTCACGAAAGGCGCGAGATCCACCGCGCCGGTCGAGATCTGCCGCACCGCCTCGTCGAATTCTCCGAGGAAGCGATAGGCGCCCACCAGCGTGGCCTCGCGGATCAGGAGGCCGGCCAGCGAGAGCCTGGCCTCGGGGGGCAGGAAGCCCACCTGCACGATGCGGCCGCGCGGACGGATGCAGCGGATCGCCATGTCGAGCGCCGCCGACACGCCCGAAGCCTCCAGCACCACATCGACCTCGCCGATGGCGGCCTCGGCGGCACGGGTGGCCTCGGGATCGCCCACCAGATGCGTCTCGGCGCCCGTCACCTTTCGGACGCGGGCCAGTGCCGGCTCGGCGATGTCGGTCACGATCAGGCGGCCCGCGCCCGCCTGCCGGGCGGCCACCGCCACCAGACTGCCGATGGTGCCCGCACCCGTCACCAGCACCGACGCGCCCGCCGCGATCTGCGCCAGTTCCACCGCATGAAGCGCCACCGCATAGGGTTCGCTCAGCGCGGCGAGGGCCAGATCGACCGTTTCCGGCAGCGCCACGCATTGCGAGGCCAGCACCACCGGCCGCTCGGCAAATCCGCCGTGGGTATGGGGGAAATGCGCGGCGCTGCCCATGAAGCGCATGGAGCGGCAGAGATGGGTCAGGCCCGCGCTGCACTGGTCGCAGCTGCCGCACGGCCGCGAGGGATTCACCGCCACGGCCATCCCCGGCTTGAGCCATTGAACGCCCGGCCCCACTTCGCGGATCCGGCCGCTGAACTCGTGGCCGAGGATCATCGGCTCCCGCAGGATCGAGTTCGCCACCCGCCCATGCTGGAAATAATGCAGGTCCGAGCCGCAGATCCCGCCCCAGGCGAGATCGAGACGGACTTCGCCCGCCTGCAGCGCGGGCTCGGCCCACGGCTCTATGCTCAGATCCCTTGCGGCACGGATGACACAAGCGCGCATGGCGATTCCCCTCCCGGATCCCCCTCGTCCCGTCCGGTAGATAGAATGAATGTTCCATTTCGTTCAAGAAGAAAATATACGTTGCATCAACGGCGGCCGGACATGCGCCCTGCTGGTCAGCTTCGGGCTCCGGCGGTAGGCTCCCGCACGAGACAGGACAGGGACAGACATTGCGATGAGCGTCAGGGACGACCGCCCCACCAGCTACGACGACCTCTGCACGCGGCTCGCGGCCGATCTCGAGACGATGCCCAAGCGCCTCGCCCAGACCGCGAGCTATCTGGTCGCCCACCCCGACGAGGTGGCCTTCGGCACCACGGCCAGCATCGCCGAAGGGGCGGGCGTCCAGCCCTCGACGCTGATCCGCTTTGCCAAGGCCAACGGGTTCGAGGGCTTCAGCGACCTGCAACTGCTGTTCCGCGAACGGCTGCGCGACCGGAACCAGTCCTACGACAGCAGGCTCGCCACCCTCGGGCAGGATGCGGATCAGGTGCCTTCGCGTGCGGTGCTGAACGGTTTCATCGCGGCCGGACAGGAGTCGCTGGCGTGGCTGCAGCGCGACATGGATCTCGATCAGTTCGACGCGGCGGCGGCCCTGCTCGCGCGGGCGGGCACGGTCTATCTGGTCGCGCGCCGCCGGGCCTTTCCACCGCTGATCCAGCTGCGCTACGCCCTGGCCAAGCTCGGCATCCGCAGCGAGATCTGCGGCTCGGTCAACGGGATCGACAACGACCTTCTGGCCTTTGCGGGGCCCGGCGATGCCGCGATCCTCATCAGCTTCGCGCCCTACACCGCCCAGACCATCGAGGCGGCCGAGCAGATGCGCGCGCAGGAGGTGCCCATCGTGGCCATCACCGACTCGCGCCTGTCGCCGCTCTGCACCGGCGCCGGTGCCCGGCTTCTGCTGGCCGAGGCGGACTATGCGGGCTTTCGCGCCTCGACCGCGGCCATGACGCTCGTCATGGCGCTGAGCGTCGCCACGGCAGAACATCGCCGCCTCGGACGGAGCGGCGCCTGAGCGCCGATATGGAATGAATGTTCCGTGTTGACATTTTTTTAGAACCATAGTTTCACATCGACCGTTCCCTGCCGCGGAAGCGGCCGGGAGAGGTTCGGCGATGGGGAGACGCGTGGGCATGGGCAAGACGCTGGATGTGATCACGATCGGGCGCAGTTCGGTCGATCTCTACGGGACGCAGGTCGGCGGCCGGCTCGAGGACATGGGCTCCTTCGCGAAATATATCGGCGGGTCGCCCACCAACATCGCCTGTGGCACCGCCCGTCTGGGGCTGAAGACGGCGGTCATCACCCGCGTCGGCGACGAGCATATGGGCCGCTTCATCCGCGAGCAGCTGGTGCGCGAGGGGGTGGATGTCCGCGGTGTCGCGACCGACCCGGACCGGCTGACCGCGCTCGTCCTGCTCGGGATCCGCGACGAGACGAGCTTCCCGCTGATCTTCTACCGCGAGAACTGCGCCGACATGGCGCTCTCGGAGGAGGATATCGACGAGGGCTTCATCGCCGAGGCGCGCGCCGTGCTGGCCACCGGCACCCACCTGAGCCATCCGCGCACCGAGGCCGCCGTGCTCAAGGCGCTGACGCTCGCGCGCCGGCACGGGGCGAAGACCGCGCTCGACATCGACTATCGCCCGAACCTCTGGGGGGTCGCGGGGCATGGCGACGGCGAGAGCCGCTTCGTCGAAAGCGGCAAGGTCACGACCAAGCTGCAGGGCACGCTCCATCTCTTCGATCTGATCGTGGGCACCGAGGAGGAGTTCCACATTGCGGGCGGCACGACGGACACGCTGGCCGCGCTGCGTGCGGTGCGGGCGGTGTCGGAGGCCACGCTGGTCTGCAAGCGCGGCGCGAAGGGGGCAGTGGCCTTCGAGGGCCCGATCCCGGACAGCCTCGACGCGGGCCAGACCGGCCCCGGCTTCCCCATCGAGGTCTTCAACGTGCTGGGCGCCGGCGACGGCTTCTTCTCAGGGCTGCTCAAAGGCTGGCTCGACGGCGCCGACTGGCCGACCGCGCTCAAATATGCCAATGCCTGCGGCGCCTTCGCGGTCAGCCGGCATGGCTGCACCCCGGCCTATCCGAGCCTTGCCGAGATGGAGTTCTTCCTCGAGCGCGGCGTGATCCGGCCAGATCTGCGCAACGACGAGGCGCTCGAGCAGATCCATTGGGCCACCAACCGGCAGGGCCGGATGGGCGGCGACTGGTCGACGATGCGCGTCTTCGCCTTCGATCACCGGATCCAGCTGGAGCAGATGGCGGGCTACACGCCGGCCAGGGGAGGCGCCTTCAAGGAGCTCTGCCTGAAGGCCGCGCTGAAGGTGGCCGACGGTCGGTCCGGCTACGGCATCCTCTGCGACAACCGGATCGGGCGGGCGGCGCTCCATGCGGCCAGCGGCACGGGCCTCTGGATCGGGCGGCCCTGCGAATGGCCCGGCTCGCGGCCGCTTGAGATCGAGCCCGAGCTCGGCCCCGACTGCGGCGGGCTGCAGGAATGGGCGCGCGAGAATGTGGTGAAGGTGCTGTGCTTCTGCCACCCGGACGACGATGCTGCAACGCGCCGCGATCAGGAGGCCACGGTGAAGCGCCTTTTCACCGCCGCGCGGCGCAACGGGCTCGAGTTCCTGCTGGAGGTGATCCCCTCCAAGGTGGCGCCGGTCGACGACGAAACGACGGCCACGCTGATCCGTCAGTTCTATGCCGCGGGCATCTATCCCGACTGGTGGAAGCTCGAACCGATGGTCACGCGCACCGCATGGGCCAATGCCATTGCGGCCATCGAGGCGCACGACCGCCATACCCGCGGCATCGTGGTTCTGGGTCTCGATGCCTCCGAGGCGGATCTCGCCGCCAGTTTCGAGGTCGCGGCAGAGTTCGATCTGGTGCGGGGCTTCGCCATCGGACGCACGATCTTCGGCGAGGTCGCGCAGGGCTGGCTTGCCGGCACCATCGACGATGCGGAGGCCACCGACCGGATGGCCGAGCGCTACGCGCGCCTCTGCGCCATCTGGGACAGCGCCCGGGAGACCGCTCGCCGCGCCCTCTGATCGGGATCGGGCCCCTCAGCCTGTTCCGCGGCGTCCGCTTTTCCTGACACCGCGTGAGGGTGGGGCCGAGGCCGCTCCCGCTGCTGCCGCCCGGGCCCGGCCGAGAAACCGGGCCCTCGCGCGGCCACCCCCAAGGCCTGCAATCCGACCGAGGTCGTCTGCATCCCGATCGGCCGTCCGCTCCGCCGGAGGAGCAGACGCCCCATGACAATCTGCGAGCCGGATCGCTGGCTCGGGAGGTTGCGATGCCTCCCGAGTCATCCCCGGTTCGAACCGGATCGTCAGCGGGCAAACGCATGGCATCCGGCCGGCTCCGGATTGCCGACAAGGCGGTGAGCCTGCTCATGCAGCCCGGCTACTGCGCTGACTTCAAATGAATAATCTCTGGCGGATCTTGAGCTGCAAGCCCTCCCGACATTTCCGTTGACTATCTTACCGACCGGTAAGTAAGGTTAAGGCAGGAGACAGGCATGACCCGCAAGACCGCCACCATCAAGGAGATGCCGAAGCCCGCCAATGGCGGCGAGCGTGCGGACGAGGTGCGGCGCGTGATCTATGAGCGCGCCCTCGCGCTCTTCGAGACCAAGGGCTTCGCGGGCACCTCGATGAACGAGATCGCGAGCGCCTGCGGCGTCAGCAAGCCCGCGATCTACCACTATTTCCGCAACAAGTCGCACCTGCTCGAGACGCTCTACGCGGACATCACGCGCAACTTCTTCGACGCGATCCAGAACATCGCCTTCGACACCGGCGGCCCCGAGGAACGGCTCCGCCGCCTCATCCGCTACCAGTCGCTCTACAACATCAGCCACCGCCGCTTCCTCACGGTCTTCTGGCGCGAGCGCCATGTGATCGAGCAGGAAGACCGCCGCAATCTGGCCGAACGCGAGCGCGAGTTCGAGGGCTGGGTGCGCAGGATCCTCGTGGACGGCTGCGCGGCCGGCATCTTCCGCGAAGTCGAGGTGGATGTGGCGACCTTCGGGATCCTCGGCATGCTCTCGGCCGTCCACCGCTGGTCGCCCTATGTGGGTCAGTCGCCGGAAGCGGTGGCCGAGACCCTGTCGGACATGATCGTGCGCGGGCTCCTGCGGGAGCCCGGCGAGGGGGCCGCCGTGCCCTGAGCCATTTCGGGCCGGAGGATGCGGGGAGGCATCGGCCGGATCAGACCATATCGGGAGGATGAACGTGTCAGGCGACTATCTGGACGGCAAGGTGGTGCTCGTCACCGGCGGGGCCAGCGGCATCGGCCGCAGCGTGGCGGAGGTCTGTGTCGAGCTGGGCGCGCGGACCGCGATCTGCGATCTCGCCCCGGGCGAGGCGCCGGAGGGGCAGGTCGCGCTGAACTGCGACGTGACGGACCCTGCCGCGGTCGAGCGCGCCTTCGCTGCGGCGCGCGAGGCCTTCGGGCGGGTCGATGCGGTGGTCAATTGCGCGGGCGTCTGGCGGCCGCGCAGCGACGGGCCGATCACCGCCGTCTCGGACGAGACCTGGGACAGGATCATCGCCGTCAATCTTACCGGCACCTTCAACGTCTGCCGCGAGGCCGTGCGCGTGATGGAGGCGCAGGGCCACGGCAGCATCGTGACCATCGCCTCGGTCGTGGCGATCACCGGCTGGGAGAAGCTGAACGCCTATTCCGCCTCGAAGGGCGGCGTGCTCTCGCTCAGCCGGGCGCTCGCGATCGAATGCGGGCCCAAGAACATCCGCGTGAACTGCATCTGCCCGGGCGTGATCGAGACGCCGATGACCGAGAAGGTGCTGGCCTATTCGCAGCCCGACGTGCTGCCCATCGGGCGTCTCGGCCATCCGCGCGACATCGCCCATACCGCGGCCTTCCTCTGCTCGGACCGGTCCGGCTTCACCACCGCCGCCACCGTCGTCGTCGACGGAGGCTTCAGTGCAGCCTGACCGCGGGGGGCTCCCGTTCCTTCTGGGGGATGTTGTGGAGGACAACCTGCGCTGGGCGCCGGACAGCGCCGCGCTGATCTTCCGCGGCCGCACCCGGAGCTGGGCCGAATTCGCAGCCGACATGGCGCGCATTCAGCAGGGCCTCGCGGCACAGGGCGTGCGCCGGGGCAGCCGGGTGGCGGTGCTCGACCGCAACTCCGACGATTACGTCCTGCTCGGCTATGCGCTGGCCGGCATGGGCGCGGTGCTCGCCCCCGTCAACATGTGGCTGCGTCCGGCCGAGCTGAGCTACATCCTCGGCAACTGCCAGCCGCTCCTCCTCGTGACGAGTGCGGAGTTCCTTGACGCCGCGCGCGAGGCCATCGCGCCGCTCGCCGACCCGCCCGCGCTGGTCCTGCGCGGGGACGAGGCGCCCGGCACGATCGCCTGGGCCGAGATCGCGGCCGGTGAGGGCCGCGCGCCCGTCTCGCGCCCCGAGAGCTGGGACGATCCCCACCTCGTGCTCTATACGTCGGGGACGACCGGGCGGCCCAAGGGGGCGCTGATCTCGCACCGGCGCACGGTGCTCGACGCGCTGGCCGCGCTGCCCGTCTTCGGCATCGGCCAGCACGAGCGCTTCTTCTGCTACATGCCGCTCTTTCACACCGGCGCCTGGGATTACCTGAAGCTCTATTTCATGCGCCGCGGCGCCGCCGTCATCGCCGAGCGGTTCGAGGCCGACGCGGCCGTGGCCGAGATCGAGGCGCACCGCTGCAACGGCATGTTCGGCGTGCCGCTGGTCCTGCGCCAGATGGTCGAGTCGCAGGCCTGGGGCACCTCCGACATGTCCTCGATGCGCCTCATCGCCTATGCGAACTACGATCCGTCGGCGCTGATCCTGCGCATCGTCGAGGCCTTCCGCGAGCGTGGGGCGGAGGGGCTGCGCATCGCCAATGCCTACGGGCTCACCGAGGGCGGCCCCTACATCTGCATCAACCGGCCCGAGACGGCGATGAGCAAGCCGCTCTCCATCGGCCAGCCGGTGCCGGGGGTGCAGGTGGCGCTGCTCGACGAGGATCTGCGCGAGGTGCCTCCGGGCGCGCTGGGCGAGATCTGTGTGCGGGGGCCTGCGCTCATGAGCGGCTATCTGAACCGCCCCGAGGCCACGGCCGAGGCCTTCGCCGGGGGCTGGCTGCATACGGGCGATCTGGGCCGGGTGGATGAGGAAGGCTTCGTCCATCTCGTCGACCGCAAGAAGGACATGATCCGCACCGGCGGCGAGAATGTCTTCGCCAAGGAGGTGGAGCAGACCCTCGTGACCCATCCCGCCATCCGCGACTGCGCGGTGGTGGGGCTGCCCGACGACGACTACGGCGAGCGGGTGGTGGCGGTGGTGGTGGCCGAACCGGGCACCGATCTGGCCGAGGCGGAGGTGAGGAGCTTCGTCCGCGACCGGCTCGCCGGGTTCAAGGCGCCGCGGCAGGTGATCTTCGTGCCCGAGCTGCCGAAGACGCCGGCCGGCAAGATCAAGAAGCACGAAGTCAGAAAAGCGATCGCTGCCGAGCGCGCGTAGAGGCGCCGGCAGTCCACGGACGGACGACATCGACCAAGGGAGGAAGACCATGAAGCCATTTTCCGGCATTGGCGCCGCATGCGCCCTTGCAATGCTCGCGACGCCCCTCTGGGCGGACGAGATCGTGGTGGGCGACCTGCATCCCATCACCGGGCCTGCGAATTTCTACGGCCTGCCCGAGAGCCGGGCGATCCAGCTCGCGGTCGAGGAGATCAATGCCGCGGGCGGTCTCTCCGTGGGGGGCGAAAGTCACACCTTCCGCATCCAGACCGAGGATACCCAGGCCAACCCGACCGTGGGCGTCTCGGCGCTGAAGAAGCTCGTCTCGTCGGACGTGCGCTTCGTGATCGGCCCGCTCTCGAGCGGCGTGGGGCCCGCGCTCTTTCCGATCATTGACCGGTCGGACGGGATCACCCAGATCATCGACGGCACCATCGCCGAAGGCGTCACCAACGGGCGCAACATCTTCCGCAATCAGGCGACGGTCAGCCAGTATGACGTCTCGGTGGTCGATCTCTTCAAGGCCAAGGGCTACGGCTCGGTCACGATGATGACCGACCGGTTCCACGCGGGCTTCGTGGGCACCCAGCCCGCGCTGGCCGCGAGCCTGAAGGAGCTCGGGGCCGAGATCGCGGGCGAGGAGGGCTACAAGCTCGGCGACACCGACTTCTCGGCCACGCTGACCCGCGTGGCGAGCCGCAACCCGGACGTGCTCCTGATCCGCGGCTATCCGGCCGAGGGCGCGCTCATCACCAAGCAGGCCCGGCAGCTCGGCTTCGAGGGGCAGGTGGTCTGGGAGATGGTCTCGCCGCCCTCGACGGTCCTGAAGAACATCTCGGCGGCCGAGATGGAGGGGGTCTACAACTGCATCCCCGCCACGACCGAGGATTACATCGCGCTCGGCAACGAAAAGGCCATCGCGCTGGAAGAGGCCTACCGCGCCCGCTTCAACGAGCCCGCGGGCGAGCTGAGCGTGCTGAGCTACGATGCGGTCCACATCCTCAAGGCCGCCATCGAGAAGGCGGGCAGTCTCGAGAATGAGGCGGTGAACGCGGCGCTGGCCGAGCTGACCGTCGAGGAGGTGCCGCAGCTCATCTCGGACTATGTGCCGGGCGAGGGCGGGCAGCTCTTCGACGACAGGGGCCAGGTGACGCTCCGCAGCGCCGTCAGCGTCTGGCAGGGCGAGGGCTGGCATCCCGCCACCGACGTGATCCGCTGAGCGGACGAGAGGGGGGACGCACCATGATCGACCTCTTCGTCCAGCAACTGGTCAACGGGCTCGCGCTGGGCAGCACCTATGCCCTCGTGGCCCTCGGCCTCACGCTGATCTTCGGAGTGCTGCTGATCCCGAACTTCGCCCATGGCGAGTTCTACATGCTGGGGGCGTTCCTCACCTATGCGATGGTGCTGGCCGGGATGAACTTCTGGCTGGCGATGGCGCTCGCCGTGGGCGCCGTGATCCTGCTCGGCTGTCTCGTGGACCGGCTGGCCTTCAAGCCGGTCGAGCAGGCCCCGCCGCTCAGCATGATGATCTCGGCGCTGGCCGCCTCGATCATCCTGCAGCAGAGCGCGATGCTGATCTGGGGCGGCGAGGCGCGCACCATCCCCGCCCCTGTCACCGGGGTGCTGCGCACGCCCTTCTTCATCGTGACCTGGATGCAGCTCATCGTGATGGCGAGCCTCCTGCTCGCCGCGGCTGGGGTCTGGCTCGTGCTCAACCGCTCGCGGCTGGGGCTGGCCATCCGGGCGGTGGCGCAGAACCGCGACGCGGCGCTCCTGATGGGGATCAGCATGTTTCAGGTGCGGCTCGCGACCTTCGCCATCGGCGCGGCGCTGGGCGCCATCGCGGGCGCGCTGCTGGGCGCCACCTTCCCGATCTATCCGACCATGGGCGTCAACCCGGTGCTCAAGGCCTTCGTCGTACTCGTCCTCGGCGGCATCGGCAGCCTGCCGGGCGCGGTCTTCGGCGGGCTCTTCCTCGGCGTCGTCGAGGTGATGGTGGCGGGCTACATCTCGTCCGAATTGTCCGACATCGGCGCCTTCGCCATCCTCGTCGCCGTCCTGCTGCTGCGGCCGCAGGGCTTCTTCGGCCAAGCACAGGTGGAACGCTGATGCCCCGGACCGATCTCCTCCGCGTGACGGTCGCGGCCGTCGCCCTCTTCCTCGTCGCGGTCACGCTCGCGCTCAGGCTGGATGACTATCTCCTCTATGTCGTGACGCTCGGCGCCATCTTCGCGACGCTGGCCGTCTCCTTCGACGTGCTTCTGGGCTATACGGGCTATCTCTCGCTCGCCCACGGCGCGCTCTTCGGCGTCGGCGCCTATGCCTGCGGGATCCTGACCGCGCATCACGGCTGGCCCTTCTGGGCGGCGCTGCCCGCCGCGGGTCTGGTTGCCGGAGCGGCGGGCGCGGTGATCGCGCTGCTCGCCTTCCGCACCCGCGGGCTTTACTTCGCGGTCCTCACCCTCGGGATCGGCCTCATCGGCCACCAGCTGTTTCTGGTTCTGGCAGGCCTCACCGGCGGCGTGGGTGGCTTCGTGGGCATCCCCAGCCCGGGACGGCCCGACTGGGTGCCGCTCGACCAGAACGGCTGGAACGCCCTGCTCGCCCTCGCGCTGCTGCTTGCGACCTTCCTCGCCGCGCAGCTCTTCGTCCGCTCGCGGCTCGGGGCCGCCTGTCTCGCGGTGCGCGAGGACCTGACCCTCGCTCAGGCGCTCGGCATCCGCGTGGGACAGGCGCGTCTCGCGGCCTTCGTCTTCAGCGCCATCTTCACGGGCTTTGCCGGTGCGCTCTTCGCCGCCATCTCGAATTTCGTGGCGCCCGAAAGCTTCACCGTGCTGGGCGCGGGCTTCCAGCTCGTGGCGCTGGTGGTCGTGGGGGGCATGGGCACGCTCTGGGGCCCGATTCTCGGAGCAGCGCTCCTGACCGCGCTGCCCGAGGCGTTGCGCGTGGCCTCGGGCTACAGCCTGATCGCCTATGGTGTCCTCCTCCTCGTCTTCGTCATCTTCGCGCCGCGGGGCCTTGCGAGCCTCGCCACCGACGGTCTCGCCCGGCTGAGGACCGGGGCCGGCTTCCGCGCCGCGCCGGCCGGGGAGCGGCGGCCATGAGCCTTCTGCAACTCGAGAAGCTCGGCGTGCGCTTCGGCGGCCTCGTGGCGGTGCAGGACGTGTCGCTCGCGGTCGAGGAAGGCCAGATCTACGGCCTCCTCGGGCCGAACGGGGCGGGCAAGACCACGCTCGTCAACATGATCTCGGGGCTGATCCGGCCCACCTCGGGCAGCCTGCGCTTCGCGGGCGAGGCCGGCGGGCCCTGGCCCATCGCGGATGCGGTCTCGCGCGGGATCGTGCGCACCTTCCAGCAGACCCGCGCCTTCCTCGGCCTCAGCGTGCGCGAGAACCTCCGGATCGCGGCCGCCGCCTCGGGACGGGACGCGGACGCGGCCGAGCTGATCGAGGCCTTCGGCCTCGGCCCCGTCCTCGACCGGCCGGCGGGCGATCTGCCCTATGCCACGCTCCGCCATCTCGGCATTGCCTTGGCCCTCACGCTGAAGCCGCGGCTTCTCCTGCTCGACGAGCCCGCGGTGGGCCTCACGGGCGGCGAGGTCGACCGGCTGGCCCGGCTGATCCGGGACTGGAATGCCCGCGGCGTCACGGTGCTGCTGATCGAGCACAATGTGCGCTTCCTCATGTCGCTGGCCGACAGGGTGGCGGTGCTCGACCGCGGGCGGCTCCTGTTCGAGGGCACGGCCGCCGACTGCCAGCGCAACCCCGAGGTCATCGATGTCTATCTTGGCCGGAGGAAAGAGGATGCTTGAGGTCCGCGACCTGCGCGCCGGCTACGGCCGGATGGAGGTGCTGCACGGGGTGAGCGTCTCGGCGGTCTCGGGGCGGCCCACGGTGGTGATGGGGGCGAACGGCGTGGGCAAGACCACGCTCTGCCGCGCGATCACCGGGCTCATCCCGCTCCGCTCCGGCGCGATCCTGCTCGACGGCGAGGATCTCTCGCGCTGCGATCCGGCCGAGCGGGTGCGCCGGGGCGTGGCCCTCGTGCCCGAGGGGCGGCAGGTCTTCCCCGAGATGACCGTGCGCGAGAACCTGCGCCTCGGCGCCTATGTCCATGGCGAGCCGACCGCGGCCCAGTTCGACGACGTGACCGAGCTCTTCCCGATCCTCGCCGAGCGGCAGGGCCAGATGGCGGGGCTCCTGTCGGGGGGCGAGCAGCAGATGCTCGCTCTGGCGCGGGCGCTGATGGCGCGGCCCCGCGTCCTCTTGCTCGACGAGCCGAGCCAGGGCCTTGCCCCCAAGGCGGTGGCCCAGGTGGGCCAGGCCGTCACGAGGATCGCCAGCCGCGGCGTGGCCGTGCTGCTGGTCGAACAGAACCTGACGCTGGCCGAGATGATCGCGCGCCATGCCGTCGTTCTCGAAAGCGGCGCTGTCGCCGCCGAGGGGCCTGCGGACGAGCTGCTCTCGTCCGGGGCCGTCGAAGCCAGCTATCTGGGACATTGAGGAGGAAGATCCGTGGATTATGAGAACAGGTTCGTGAAGGTCTCGGTCGACCGCGGGCTCGCGGTCGTGACGCTTGACAGGCCGCCGGCGAATGCCGTGAGCCTCGAGGTCTATGACGAGATCCGCCGCACCTTCCACCGGCTGGGCGAGGATCCCGCCATGCGCGTGGCGGTGCTGACGGGCGCCGGCAAGGTCTTCTGCGGCGGCAACGACGTGAACGATTTCGTCGATCTCGAATTCGACCGGGCCACAGAATATCTGGCCCATGTCCGGCTGACCTTCAACGCGCTCTACGACTGCCCGATCCCGGTCGTGGGCGCCATCAACGGCGCGGCGGTGGGCACGGGGATCGTGCTGGCCTCGCTCTGCGACATCCGCATCGCCTCCGAGCGCGCGGTCTTCGCTTTGCCCGAGATCGACGTGGGCGTGCTCGGCGGCTCGCGCCACGTCATGCGGCTGGCGGGGCAGGGGATGACGCGCTGGATGATGTATACCGGCCGCCGCGTCCGCGCCGACGAGGCCCTGCGCGCCCGCATCGTCGATGAGGTCGTCCCGCCCGAGGAGGTGATGCCGCGCGCCATGGCCATCGCCGAGGAGATCGCCTCGAAGAGCCCGCCCGCCATCCGCCTCGCCAAGCTGGGGCTGAACCGGACCGAGGAGATGAACATGAAGGAGGGCTACGAGTTCGAATGCACCCTCACCGCCGCGGTGCGCCGGACGCCCGAGGCGCGCGAGGGGGCGATGGCCTTCCTCGAGAAGCGCCAGCCCTCCTACGCGGCGCGCTGATGTTCGGGGTCGAGCGCTCGGGCGAGGTCGCGCTGATCCGGCTGGACAATCCGCCGGTCAATGCGGTGAGCTTCGCCCACTGGCGGCTCCTGCCCGGCATCCTGGCCGGGCTCGAGCGGGAGGGCGTGGGGGCGCTGGTCTTCACGGGCCAGCCCGGGCGGCATTTCTGCGGCGGCAACGACTTCCGCGAGTTCGCGCGCCTCTCGCCCGAAGAGACGCTGGCCGGCACCGCTGCCGTCCGCGACGGGCTGCGCGCGGTGCGCGAGAGCCGGATCCCCGCGGTGGCCGCGATCCACGGGGCGGCGATGGGCTCGGGCTTCATGCTGGCCTGCGCCTGCGACATCCGCCTCGCCACGCCCGACGCGAAGCTCGGCCTGCCCGAGGTGAAGGTGGGGGCGATCGGCGGCTACCGGATCGCCTCCGAGGTGCTGGGGCAGGGAGAGGCCCGGCGGATGGTGCTGACGGGCGACCCGATCTCGGGCGCGCGGGCCCATCGGATCGGTCTGGTGCAGGAGCTGGCCGAGGACGGCGCCGCCGTGCTGCAGCGCGCGCTGGAGATGGGCGCGGGCATCGCGGCGCTGGTGCAGGGCCGCCTGCGCGAGGGGCTGAAGCCCTGCATGAACGCGCAGGACGAGGGCGACCTCTGGCCCGCCTACGACCTCGAGCGCGAGCTGGCCGCGCGCGTGATGGGGCAGGCCGCCCTGCGCGACTGACCCCCGCGCGGGGCGATGCGGGGCGCTCGCTCCCCCCGGTCGCCCCGCGCGCAGGGCAGGCGGGAACCGGCACCGGCCCTGCATCGGGCCGGGCCGGTTCCCGAACCTTCCGGCAGGCCCCACGATCTTCCGGCCCTGCCGCTGCGGGTTCGGCCGGGGCGAGCCGACGGACTGCCCGCGGCACGCCTTGCGTGACGCCCTCCGGATCGGGGCGCGCCGTCCCGCGACCTCGCCGTCTGAAAATGATGTCAATGGATGAACCATTGATGTATCACGCAGCCATGGGTGCGCTTTCGCGACATATCGTGACCACGCTGTTCGCTGTCCTGCTTCTGGCGATGGGCAGCGTCGCGTCTGCCCGGATGATGGCGCCCGATCAGCATTCGCTCCTCCGTGCCGAGGTCGCGGCGCTCGGTCTGTCTCTCGACGACATCTGCGGGGATGCGCCCCACCACGAGCATCGCTGCCCCTTCTGCCATCTGACGCCGGATACGCCCGTGCCCGCACCTGTGGGCCTCTGGCGCATCTTCTGCCCGAGCAGCGGCTGGAAGGAGAGCGCGGATCTCTACCGCGCCGCGCAGGCACGAGATCACTCCCATACCCCCCGCGGCCCTCCCGAACTGAGCTGAAGCGGTCATGCCGGGCGAGATGCGTCTCGTCCGGACGTCCTTTCTGTCCCGGGTCCGCGGCGTGACACCGTCCGCCGACGGGACCTGCTCATGTCGGAACCCTCATGAACGACCCCTTGAGACTGGCCGGGCTTCTGCTCGCCGGCACATCCCTGTGCGCCATACCTGCTCTGGCCGAGGAGGTTGCCCCCCTCGGCCCCATCCCTCTCGATCCGATCACGATCCGCGGCCTCGAGACCGGCGCCGTCCTCGACGGCTACCGTGCCGATGTGATCTCGAGCGCCACACGCACCGCGACCCCGCTGCAGCAGACGCCGCAATCCGTTCAGGTGCTCTCGCCCGAACTGCTGGAGGATCAGGCCGTCCTCAGCATGTCCGAGGCCCTGCGCAACGTCAGCGGGGCGCAGGGCACGATCCCGCTGCAGACGCCCGCCTTCGAATCCACCCTGCTGCGCGGCTTCCCGGCCGAATTCTACCGGGACGGCATGACCAGCTACATCAACACGGGCGATGCCAACGACATGGCAGGCGTCGAGCGGATCGAGGTGCTGAAGGGGCCGAACGCCATCCTCTACGGCGGCGGCACCGGCACGCCGCTCGGCGGGCTGGTCAATATCGTGACCAGGAAGCCCCTGCCCGCGACGGTCACCGAGTTCGGCCTGACCTACGGCACCAATGGCCATGTCGAGCCGTCCTTCGATATCAACCGCCGGATCACGGACAGCGTGCTGTTCCGCATGAACGGCAGCTATGTCCGGTCCGGGGCGGACCCGGACGTGATCGAGACGGACCGTTATTCCTTCAGCCCCTCTCTGACCTTCGGCCATGGCACCGACACGCGCCTCACCGTCGAAGGCTACCTGTCCCGCTGGGAGCAGCAGGAATATCAGGGCCTGCCCGCCGTCGGCACGGTGACCGGAGGCTTCGAGATCGACCGGGATCTCTACATCGGCGATCCCGACATCCCCGACAGCCACACGGAAACGCGCAAGCTCACCCTCACGCTGGAGCATGACTTCAACGACCGCTGGTCGAACCGCACGCAGGTCCGCTACGGCGAGAACGAGGTCGAGCAGATCACCCAGATCATCCTGTCCAATGCGCCCGATGCCGGGGCGACGGACTGGGCGCTCTACAACTCCTATGTGCCCGGCGAGCAGACCGAATACAGCGTCAACACCTCCTTCGAGGGGCGTTTCGGCACCGGGGCATGGGACCATGTGCTTCTCTTCGGCGCGGACTACTCGCGGATCGAGGATTACTCGCTGATGTACATGGACTTCGCTGGAAACAACGATCTCGCGAACCCGGGGGACTGGCCTGCATGGACCATGCCCTCGACGCTGGCCATGGGCGAAGGAGACGGCACCTACACGACGTCCGGCGCCTTCGTGCAGATGCAATCCTCGGCCGGGCGGCTGCACCTCCTCGGCGGGCTGCGCCTCGCCCACCTCGAAACGATCTACGACTCCGAGGGTTACGGCCGACGCGACAGGCTGGAAGAAACGAGGCTCCTGCCGCGGATCGGCGCGGTCTACGATCTTGCCGATCGATGGTCGGCCTTTGCCAGCTACAGCGAGGGGATGAAGGCCAATGCCTTCTATTTCTACGCCTCGACCCCGAAGCCCGAGCTTTCCCGGCAGGCCGAGATCGGCCTGAAGTTCGACGGAGGCGCGCTCTCGGGCAGCATCGCCGCCTTCCGGATCGAGCGGGAGAACGTGCCGGTCACCGATCCGACCGATCCGACGTTCCTGACGAGCATCACCGAAGGTCAGCAGCGCTCGCAGGGCGTCGAGCTGGATGCGGTCTGGCAGCCGGGCGGTGCGTGGAAGGTCATGGCGAACTACGCCTATACCGATGCCGCCCTGACGGCCGATGTGCCGCTGGGTGCGCCGGCCGGCTCGAAGCTCCCCGGCGTGCCGCGCCATTCGGGCGGCATCTGGCTGGATTACGATGCGCGGAAGGACAGGGGCGACGGCTGGCGCGCCGGCGCCGGGCTGCAGGCCGTCTCTTCCGCGCCGCTCGATCAGATGAACAGCTACGAGACGGCGGGCCATGCCACGGTGAACGGTTCGGCCAGCTTCACGCAGGACGGGACGACCTACGCCCTGGCGGTGAAGAACCTCTTCGATACCGACTACGACCTGCCGATGTATGGCTACATGGGCGGTCGCGTGGTGCCCGGGGCCGAGCGGCAGGTCCTCCTGAACGTCAGCAAGAGGTTCTGAGATGCTCCGCTTGCTTGCGCTGTGCGCCCTGCTGGCGCCCATGGCCGCGATGGCCGCGATGGCCGACACGGCCATCCCGCTCTATCCGGAGACGGGCGACCTGATCGGGGCAGACCGCGGCTCTCGCGCCGCGGCGGATCGGGGCGAGAGCTTCCGATGAGCGAGGTGCTCTCGAGCCGCTCCTCCCCGCCCTGCGACCGACCCCGGGGCGCCCCCGTCTGAGGCGGCGGGACGGCAGGCCTGCCTCCTGCCGGTTCCCGCGAGCCGAGCCGCGCTCCCGACCTTTCCCGAGCATGTGCCGCCCCGATCCGGGCCGCGCACGAACAGCTTTCATGAGGATACCGACCAGATGACCACCAAAGCCATCGATCCGCCGGGCGACATGACGCACGCGCCCACGAACAAGCTCTATTTCGCCGCATGGCGGTGGCATTTCTATGCCGGGCTCTTCGTCGTGCCCTTCCTGCTGATCCTCGCCGTGACCGGCATGATCATGATGATCTCGACCGCCACGTCGAACCAGCTCGGCACCGTGGCGGACGTCGCGATCACCGGCGCCCCGGTTCCGGTGACCGCGCAGGCCGAAGCCGCGCTCGCGGCGGTCCCCGGCGGGATCCTGAACCAGTATGTCGCGCCCGAAGCGCCGCACCGGCCCGCCTTCTTCGCCATCGAGCAGGGCCATGCCGTCATGTCGGTCGCGGTGGATCCCTACACCGGCGCGGTTCTGAACAGTCAGGACAAGACCACGACGCTCTATGCCGTAGCCAACCGCATCCACGGAACCCTCCTGATCGGGGAGACCGGCGACCGGATCATCGAGACCGCGGCGTCGCTGATCGTTCTCCTGATCGTCACCGGGCTCTGGATGTGGCTGCCCAAGGCAGGCCTCCGCGCCGTCGTCCCGGACCTTCGGGCGCGGGGGCGGAGCCTGTTCAAGTCGCTCCACACCAGCGTGGGGACCGCGATCTCGCTGTTCCTGCTGCTGTTCGTCCTGTCGGGCCTGTCATGGACCGGGATCTGGGGGGGGCAGTTCGTGCAGCCCTGGTCGTCCTTTCCGGCCGAGAAGACCTGGACCGGCGTTCCCCTCTCCGACCGGACCCATGCCTCGATGAACCATGCGGGCCATCAGGACGTGGCCTGGGGAATGGAGCAGGTGCCGATGCCCGCGTCGGGCAGCGAGGCCGGGACCGCCGGCGTGTCGGGCGGCGTCACGCTCGATACGGTCAGCGCCTGGGCTGGCCGGAACGGGTTCTCGGGCCAGTACAGGATCTCGGTTCCGCAGGATGAAAGCGGCGTCTTCACCGTCATGGCGGAGGTCCGCAACGAAGATGGCGTGATGCCATGGGCGGACCGGACGACGCATCTCGACCGGCTCACCGGTAATGTGCTGGCCGATGTGCGCTATGCGGATTACGCGCCGATGGCCAAGGCCATGGCCTGGGGGATCGGGCTTCACAAGGGGCTGGTGGGGCCGTTGAACTTTGCCTTCAACCTCCTGTTCCTGCTTCTGGTCATCGCGACCTGCGTGACGGGGGTGGCCATGTGGTGGAAGCGTCGCCCGTCAGGGGCCGTCAGGCTGGCCGCACCGCCGATGCCGCGCGACATGCCCCTGTGGAAAGGCGCCGTGCTGGTCGCTCTGGCGCTTGCGATGGCCTTTCCGATGGCCGGTGTCGCCCTGCTCGCGGTGGTGGCCCTCGACGTGCTGCTGCTTTCGAAGGTTCCCGCGCTGAAGCGCCTGCTGAACTGACCCCGATGCCCCAGGCCGCGGCCGCTGCGGCCCGGGGGACACGCGCCGCGCGCTGTCGAACACGAAGCGGCATGTGAAGGCCTGACCCATAGACATCGCCATCGGGCGGTGTCCGAGAGCTACCGGCAGTCGCCTCGACTGTTGCTCTTGAAGCAGGCCCTCGGTCAGGCGCGAACCTGATCCCCTCCCCTTGCGGCGGGAAGGTTCGCTTCCGGTCCGGGATGTGCCAGCCGATGGACCGAAAGGGGCTGCCCGGCCCCATCGCGGCAGCGTGGGACAGGCCGCTCGGGAGGTCTGTCCCAAGGGGATCGAGCAGCGGGTCAGAGCCGTGTCTGACGGCGACCCCTGACATCCTCAGGCCCGCCCCAACCCATGGGGCGGGCCTTGGCCTTCACCGCGACCGGATATTGCGCGCCCAATAGGCATGAAGCCGCCGCACATCCCCGGCCGTCATCAGGCTCATGGCCGCGCGCAGCGCCTCCTCCGGCCAGTCCCACCAGCGCATGTCGAGGAGGAGCCGGATGTCCTCCTCCTCGAACCTGTGGCGGATCACCCGCGCCGGATTGCCTGCGACGATGGCATAGGGCGGGACGTCGCGCGTGACGACGGCGCGGGTGCCAACGATTGCGCCATCGCCGACCGTCACCCCGGGCAGGATGACCGCCTCCGAGCCGATCCAGACGTCGTTGCCGATGATCGTGTCTCCGGCGGGTTGATAGCCGTTTCGCGCCTCCGCGAAGGCCGGCACCTCCGGCATCCAGAAGAAGGGGAAGGTGCTGATCCAGTCCGCCCGGTGGCCCTGATTGCCGGCCATGATGAAGGCGGCCCCCGATCCGATGGAGCAGAAGCTGCCGATCACAAGCCGATCCACGCCCGCGTCCGGCAGGAGATAGCGGGCGCAGTCGTCGAAACCGTGGCCGTGGTAATAGCCCGAGTAATAGCTGTGGCGCCCGACGAGGATGTTCGGGTTCGTGACCTGCTTGTCGAGGGTCACGCCCCGAAAGGGGCTGTCGAAGTGGTTCTGCATGTCAAACCTCTGAATGTCTGTGAAGGTCCGCCCGCAGGCGGAAGCGGTGCGATGGCCGACGCCATCGCACGATCGCCCCGGGCGCGTGCCCGGGGCCCTATTCAGAAGGTTCGGTCTGCGGACTTCATCGGTTGCAGCGGTCCCTTGTCCCGGCCCCAGACATAGCGGATCAGGCGCCCCGCGCAAGATCGCGGCCGGTCGATCCGAGACGTGTGGCACCGGAAGGGCCCTTCTCCCTCGCGCCGCGGCCGCCGGAGCCGCCAGCCTCGATCCATCGGAGGTCCGGCCGCACTGCCGGCGCCGCACAGAGTCCTCCTGCTGCATGTTGCCGGCTGTCAACTGCGGCGCGAGGGCACTGCTGCTCCGGTTGACAGGGCCGGCGCCGCGCCGCATCGTCGGCTGGCCCTGGTTCCCGCGGCGATCCCGCGGGCGAAGAGGGAAGCCGGTGCAAGTCCGGCGCTGCCCCCGCAACTGTGAGCGGCGAGCCATCTGCCATGCCACTGGCCCCCACGGGCCGGGAAGGGGCAGCCGGCGTCCGAGCCGCGAGCCAGGAGACCTGCCGGGCCTTGACGACCATCCCGGGCGGCGGGCCCGGAGGCATGGGCCCGTGCCTCCGCGCCGGGATCAGCCACCTTCCGCCTTCCGGTCAAAGGACCGAAGGAGTGGCCATGGAGCCGAAAGACACCACCCTCAACGAGGCCTTCAAGGGCTTCACCAACCGCGACTGTCCCTTCCTGCCCTGCCATCCGGGCGTGAAGCGCGGGTTCAACTGCCTGTTCTGCTACTGCCCGTTGATCGCCTACGAATGCCCCGGGCCCTACCAGACCTACACCGACCGCAACGGGCTGGTGCGCAAGGACTGCTCGGGCTGCACGCTGCCGCACGACGGCTATCTGCAGTCGTGGAACTTCATCCAGAAGTGGCTGGAATATCCGCAGCCCTGGTCGGGCCGGCCGCAGACCGATCCGCCGACACCGCGCCCCCGCCCGGCCGACGGTGCGGCCGAGGCCGTGGCCGAGGCGCATCGGCGACACCGCGAGGCCTGACCGGGCGGCGGCGGACAAGTCGAGGCGGGGCGCTCGCCGACAAGGCGCGGGCCCCGCCGTGGACGAGCTGACCGGATCGCGGCGGACACCGCGAGGCCGGGGCCTTCGCCGACGAGGCGGCGGCCCCGCCCCGGGCAAGGCATCCGCAGCCACCGGCGTCCCCGCAAGGTCCGGCCCGGCCGCGACGGATGCAGCGAGGCCCGGACGCGCGCCGACGAGGTGGTCGCCCTGCCGCGGGCGGGGCTCCCGCGGCAGGCTAGTGCGCGAGATCCAGCAGCGCGTCGAGATCGAGGTCCGCCTCGATCCCGTCCGCCAGCCGGTCGAGCATGGACTCGATCCGCGCGGCGTGATCCTCGGCCGATCCGGCGCCGCCCATGGCGTGAAGCCATTGCGCCCGGAAGGCGCCGGAGCCGAAAATCCCGTGCAGGTAGGTGCCGGCTATGCGACCATCCGCCGAGAGAGCGCCCTCGGCCCGGCCGTCGAGGCGCAGCCAGGGGCGTCGAAGCCCCGCGCCGGTCGTCACCCCCATGTGCATCTCGTAGCCGCTCACCCGCGTCCCGCTGATCGCATCCGTCGCGGCGATCTCGGAGAGCCGCTTGGCCGGGCCGATCACGGTCTCCACATCCAGAAGGCCCAAGCCCGCCGTCTCGCCCGGCGGCCCCTCGATCCCGTCGGGGTCGCATACCCGGCGCCCGAGCATCTGGAAGCCCGCGCAGATGCCCAGCACACGGCCGCCGCGGCGGACATGGGCGCGCAGATCGATGTCCCAGCCCTCGGCCCGCAGGGCGTCCAGCGCGGCGCGCGTGGATTTCGAACCCGGCAGGACCACCACGGCGGCCTCGGCGGGCAGCGGATGGCCGGGGCGCACCCAGCGCAGATCCACCCCCGGCTCGGCCGCGAGCGGGTCGAGGTCGTCGGCATTCGCGATCCGCGGCAGTTCGGGCACGGCCACGACGAGGCCGCGGCCGGGGGCCCGCGTCGCATCGAGCGCCAGCGAATCCTCGGCCGGAAGGGCGCGCGCCGCCTCGGACCAGCGCAGGAGCCCGAGCACCGGCCAGCCGGTCGCCTGCCGGATGTCCGCGGCGGCGGGCGCGAAGATCGCGGGATCGCCGCGGAACTTGTTCACGATCACGCCGGCCACCCGCGTCCGCTCGGCCGGGGTCCAGAGCAGATGGTGCCCGAGAACCGCGGCCGTCACGCCGCCCCGCGACTCGTCGGCCAGCAGCACCGCGGGCAGGTCGGCGGCCGTGGCCAGCCCCATGTTCGAGATGTCCTGCGGCCGCAGGTAGCGCTCGGCCCCGCTGCCCGCGCCCTCGATCAGCACCAGATCGCGCCCTTGGGACAGCCGGTCGAGGCTCTCCACCACGCGCGGCCGCAGCGCCGGTTTCCGCCGCTGGTAGTCGGCGGCCGAGAGCCGGGCATGGACCCGGCCCTGTACCACGACCTGCGCCGTCACATCCGTATCGGGCTTCAGCAGCACCGGGTTCATGTCGATCACGGGCGGAAGCCCCGCCGCGCGGGCCTGCAGGGCCTGCGCCCGCCCGATCTCGCCGCCGTCCGCCGTCACGGCCGCATTGTTCGACATGTTCTGCGCCTTGAACGGGGCCACCTTCAGCCCCCGGCGCGCATAGGCGCGGCACAGGCCCGCGACGAGCAGGCTCTTGCCCACGTCCGAACCGGTGCCGAGCACCATCAGCCGCCGCGCCCTCATCGTGCGCGCTCCATCGGGTGCGCCCGGGCCCGCCGCAGCCGCGCCCTCATCGCGCGAGCGCCAGCAGCGCGTCGAGATCGAGCGTCGCCTCGAGATGGGAGGCCAGCGCGTCGAGCGCCGCCTCGACCTGCGCCGCGTGATCGAGCCCCGAGGCGCGGCCCCCCATGGCGCCGAGCCAGTGCGCGCGGAAGCCGTCGGCCCCGAAGAGGCCATGGACATAGCTGCCCATGACCCGCCCGTCGGCCGAGACCGCGCCCTCAGCCCGCCCGTCGAGGCTCAGCCACGGCCGGGCGAGGCCCGCGCCGGTCGTGATCCCCATGTGCATCTCGTAGCCGGTGACGCGGGCGCCGCTCAGAAGGTCGGTGGCCGACAGGGTCAGCAGCCGCTTCGACGGCCCGATGAGCGTCTCGACATCGAGAAGGCCGAGGCCCACCGTCTCGCCCGGAGGCCCCTCGATCCCGTCCGGATCGCACACCCTGTGCCCCAGCATCTGGAAGCCGGCGCAGATCCCCACCACCCGACCGCCGCGGCGGTGATGGGCGCGGATATCGGTGTCCCAGCCGTTCGCTTGCAGTTCCTCGAGCGCCTGACGGGTGGTCTTGGACCCGGGCAGCAGAACCACATCCGTGCCCTCCGGGATCGGCTCGCCGGGGCGCACCCAGCGCAGATCCACCCCCGGCTCGGAGGAAAGCGGGTCGAGATCGTCGAAGTTCGCCACCCGGCTGAGCTGCGGCACCGCCACCCGCAGCCCCGTGCCCTCGCTGCGCAGGGGCCGGGCCAGCGCCAGCGCATCCTCGGCCGGCAGCAGCGTCGCCGCATCGAACCAGCGCACCACGCCCAGAAGCGGCCAGCCGGTGTGGGCGGTCATCACCTCGCAGCCCGGCGCATAGAGCGCGAAGTCGCCGCGGAACTTGTTGACGATATAGCCGCGGATGCGGGCGCGTTCCGTCTCGGTGTGGAGCATCCAGCTGCCGACCACCGCGGCCAGAGCGCCGCCCCGGTCGTTGTCGGTCAGAAGCACCACCGGCAGGTCGGCCGCCTCGGCCAGCAGCATGTTGGCGATGTCGGACCGGCGCAGATGCACCTCGGTCGCGGCACCCGCGCCCTCGACGATCATCAGGTCGGCCTCGGCTGCCACGCGGGCGAAACTGTCCATGATGGCGGGCAACATCAGCGGCTTCAGCTCGTGATAATGTTTCGCGGGCCAGTTCCCCAGCGCGCGGCCGCGCAGCACGACCTGAGAGCCGACCAGCGCCTGCGGCTTCAGCAGCACCGGGTTCATGTGGATCGAGGGCGGAACCCTCGCTGCCCGCGCCTGCAGCGCCTGCGCGCGGCCGATCTCGCCGAACCGCGGGCCGTCCGGTCCCGGCGGCAGGTCGCTGTCGGTCGCGACGGCGGCATTGTTCGACATGTTCTGCGCCTTGAACGGCGCCACCTTCAGCCCGCGGCGGGCGTAGGCGCGGCAGAGCCCCGCCACCAGCAGGCTCTTGCCCACGTCCGAGCTGGTGCCCTGGATCATCAGGGCGCGCGCGCGCCGCGGCGGGGGCGGGTCGAGCCGCGGCACGTCGATTTCGGGCAGCGGCGGGCAGGTGTCGATACGGATGGTCATGGCGTCTCTGCGGCGATCGGGTGGAAGAAGCGGCCGGTGACGGGGCAGGGGTCCGTCCCCGCACGACGTCGCGGACCGTCCGGCGGGTCGAAGGGGGGGACCTCATGTTCCGCAGGGCGGGCGCCCCGCCTTCCCGGCCCCTGCGGGGCCGGTGGCTTCGGGGGTCACGGTGGCGGGGACGGCCCGCGGGGGGGCCGCATCGCATGGCCTGTTCACCCGCCGACGGCGGGCACCGGCGTCGTGCGCCCTCGTCGGGACACGGCGGAAGCGGCCCCGGCGGGGGCCGGCCGGTCAGGCCGCGTGATGCAGCCGGTGGGGGAAGAGCCCCGAGCGGGCCAGACCGCGCAGCGACTTGGCACCGGCCAGCACCGCCAGATCCGCCAGCGGCTCGATCAGGATCACCAGCATGTAGGCGCTGCCGAAGCTTGCGATGGCGGTCAGGTTTTCGGCGCCGAAGCCCTGGCCGAGGAAGGCCCAGAAGGCCACCCAGGCCACCACGCCGCCCTGATAGGCGGTCGAAAGCGCCAGTGCCTGACGATACTTCAGATCGACATAGGGCGTGTGGGGCGCGATGATCCGGCCGGCCAGCGCCTGCACGGCGAAGAGCGGCACCAGCAGCGTGGTCACGTTCATCCCGTATTGCGGCAGGTCGAAGGGCGCGAAGAACAGCCCCTGGATCAAGAGACCCAGCGCCAGCCCGAAGGCCGCCGGCGCCGCGCCGAGGATCAGGAACAGGGTCGAGCCGAGGATCAGGTGAACCTCGGACACGCCGACCGGGTAATGCGGCAGGATCTCGAAGAAGGCGAAGACCGCCGCCGTCGCGAGGGTGCTGCGCAGGGCGAGCGAGGCGAGGCCCGTTTCGCGCAGGGCCTGCCAGCCGAGCTTCAGCGCGTAGCCGCCCGCGGTCGACGCGGTGGCATAGCCGACGATGGCCTTGGCTCCGGTCACCAGACCGGGTTCGATATGCATGTCGTCCTCCTGGCCGTCATCCCCGACGGCGTTTGGGGTTGGCCGGTCTCCCGGCAGGGGCGGCGCGGATGCGCCCGACGGCAGGTCTCCTGACTCGCGGGTCGTGGCCGATCCCCGAACCTTCCCAGCCATCGGCCAGTGGTGTCCGTCGGGGCGGCTTGCCGCTCACAGTTGCGGGGGCAGTCGCGGCCTCGGGTTTCCCCTCACCGCGTTCCCTTTTCATCCCTCGGGCCTTGCGACCTTCGGGAACCGTCGTGCCATGAGGTGACAGACGGCGGCCGCCCCGTCAATGCGCCGACTGCCGCAGGTGAGTTGAGTCATGATATGTTATACTATATCAATCACTCGACTCGACGCCACAGGAGCCCGCCGTGACCGATACCCGCCTTCCCGTGACCGTGCTCTCCGGCTTCCTCGGAGCCGGCAAGACCACGCTTCTGAACCATATTCTGGCCAACCGCGAGGGGCTGCGCGTGGCCGTCATCGTCAATGACATGTCGGAGGTGAACATCGACGCCGATCTGGTCCGCGCCGGCGGCAGCCTCTCGCGTGGCGAGGAACGGCTGGTCGAACTGACCAACGGCTGCATCTGCTGCACGCTGCGCGACGACCTGCTGACCGAGGTGCGCCGGCTGGCCGAGGAGGGGCGCTTCGACTATCTGCTGATCGAATCCACCGGCGTGTCCGAGCCGCTGCCCGTCGCCGCCACCTTCGAGTTCCGCGACGAGGAGGGCCGGTCGCTCTCGGACATCGCGCGGCTCGACACGATGGTGACGGTGGTCGATGCGGCCAACCTCACCCGCGACTTTTCGGCGCAGGATTTCCTGAAGGACCGCGGTGCGGCGATGGCGGAGGAGGACGAGCGCAGCCTTGTCCAGCTTCTGACCGAGCAGATCGAGTTCGCCGACGTGATCGTGCTGAACAAGGTCTCGAGCGCGACGCCCGAACAGCTCGCCAGCGCACGCGCCATCCTGCGGGCGCTGAATGCCGATGCCGCGATCCTCGAGACCGATCACGGCCGCGCCCCGCCGCGCGCCATCGTCGGCACCGGGCGGTTCAGCTTCGAGGCCGCGCACCGCCATCCGACCTGGGTCAAGGAGCTCTACGGCCATGCCGACCATGTGCCCGAGGATGCCGAATACGGCATCACCAGCTTCGTCTGGCGGGCCGAACGGCCGTTCGATCCGACGCGGATCGCCGACTTCTTCGACACGCCGCTGCCCGGCGTGATCCGCGCCAAGGGCCATTTCTGGATCGCCACGCGCCCCGACTGGGCGGGCGAGTTCTCGGTGGCGGGGCCGATGGTCGAGGTGAAGGGGCTGGGCCTCTGGTGGGCCGCCGTGCCCGAGGCGCACTGGCCGCCCGAGGCGCAGGAGCGGATGGCTGCGCGCGTGGCCGGAGAGTTCGGCGACCGGCGGCAGGAGATGGTCTTCATCGGCATGCTCGGGCAGATGAACCGGGCGCGGATCTCGGCCATGCTCGAGCGCTGCCTTGTCCCCGAAACCCGGTTCGCGCCCGAGGCATGGACGGCGCTGGAAGATCCGTTCCCGCGCTGGGGCCGCGCGGCATGAGGCGCAACCTGCGCACGGCGCTGCGCACCCGGGTCCGCGAGCATCCGATGCTGGCCCATGACCGCCTGCCGCCCGCGGCCCGGATCTGGGTGACGCAGGCGGTGCTGCCGTGGTCGGCGGCCTCGGTGCGGCGGATCTGGTCGCGCGCGCTGGCCCGCTCGGGCAGCGAGGCAGCCGCGCTTGCCGCGCTCGCCGCGGCCGAAGCGGCCACATTGGCCCGCGAGGCGCGACGGGGGTGAGCCCCCTCTGCGGGCCGCCGGGGGCGCTTGCAGCCATGCCACGGCCGGCCCGCGAGGACCGGCCCGGTCCGGGCGGCATCATCCGCGGCCACCGGCATGGCCTGCGGTGGGGCCTCGCGGCACGGTGCATCTCGAACCGCCGGAGCGGCGCCGGCCTCTGCGCCCGGCTCATCCGCTGTCGAACCGCCAGCATGGGGAGAGAGGCCCGCCGCAAGACCGCGCGCCTTCCGCCGGGGCCGGAGAGGCGGCAGACAGGATGCCTGCCCGGAGCCTGCGGGACGAGGCGCCTATCGCTCTCGCTCGATGCCGGGAATGTTCGCGACTTCCTGCGCCAGAAACTCGACCATGAGCCGGATGCGCGAGATCCGGGCCCGCTCCGGCGCGATGAGCAGGCTCAAGGGGACCGACGGCAGCGCATGATCCGGCAGGATCCGTTCCAGCTGCCCGTCGGTCAGCAGATCGTCCACCAGCCACAGATGGGCGGGGCCGAGGCCGCGTCCCGCCCGATAGGCCTCGCGCGCGGCGAGGCCATGATCCACGCGCAGGCGCCCGCCGAACGGAACGACGCGGGTCGTGCCATCGGGGCCTTCGAGGGTCAGCCGCTCGCTTCCGGCGATATTGAACATCCGGATGCCCTCGTGCCGCTCCAGATCGGCCGGCGTCTGCGGGCGGCCGCGGCGGTCGAGATAGCCGGGGGAGGCCACCAGAATGCGCCGACTCCTGCCGAGGGAGCGCAGCTTCAGCCGGCTGTCGCCCAGCGTGCCGAGGCGGATGGCCAGATCCACGCCCTCGCGCACCAGATCGATCCGCTCGTCGGTCAGGCCGAGGTCCACCTCGATCTCGGGATGCCGGTCCTGAAACCTGTGGATCAGCCGGCCGATGTGGCGCACGCCGAGGGCGGCCGTGCAGGAGAGGCGCACGAGGCCGGAGGAGGCGGCGCCCGCGCGCCGCGCCTCGTCGGAGGCTTCCGCGACGAGGCGCAGGATCTGGACGGCCTGCAGGTAATAGCGATGGCCCTCTTCGGTCAGGGTGACGCGCCGCGTCGTCCGGCTGAGGAGGGCCACGCCCACCGCCCGCTCCAGCTCGTTCAGGTGGCGGGTGACGCTGGACTGGCCGATCCGCATGTCGCGGGCGACGGCTGACAGGGATCCGCGCTCGGCCACCCGCACGAAGGTGCGCATGCGGTCGAGCGTGACCTCCGATTCATCCATGATACGGCACAATCCTATCCACTCATCCTGCATACCGCGGAAATGCGCAAAGGCCTAGGGTCGCGGGGCAGAGGCTCAGGAGATTGCCCCCATGAATGTGCTTATCGTCCATGCCCACCCCGAACCCCGGTCGCTCGGCGCCGCCCTGCGCGATGTGGCCATTGCGGAACTGACGGCCGAGGGCCATGCGGTCGAGCTGTCGGACCTGCATGCCATGGGCTGGAAGGCCGTGGTGGATCGCGCCGACTTTCCCGCGCTCGATCCCGGCGCGCGGCTGCGCGTCCCCTCCGCCTCGGGGCAGGCGATGGCGACCGCCACACTGACGGAAGATGTGGCGGCCGAACAGGAGAAGCTGCGCCGGGCCGACCTGCTGATCCTTCAGTTTCCGCTCTGGTGGTTCACCATGCCCGCGATCCTGAAAGGGTGGGTCGACCGCGTCTATGCCCATGGCTTCGCCTATGGGGTGGGCGAGCACAGCGACCGCCGCTGGGGCGACCGCTATGGCGAGGGCACTTTCGCCGGCAAGCGGGCCATGCTGATCGTGACGGCCGGAGGATGGGAGACGCACTATTCCGCGCGCGGCATCAACGGCCCGATCGAGGATCTGCTGTTCCCGATCCATCACGGCATCCTGCACTATCCGGGCTATGACGTGCTGCCGCCCTTCCTCGTCTATCGCGCGGATCGGCTGGACGAGGCCGGTTTCGACGAGGTGGCCGAGGGCCTGCGCCAGCGGATGCGCTGCCTCGACAGCCTCCGGCCGATCCCCTTCCGCCGTCAGAACGGCGGGGACTACCTGATCCCGGAGCTCACGCTCCGCGCCGATCTCGCGGCCCCGGGCGCGGCGGGCTTCGCCCTGCACCTCACGACGGCAGACAGGCCCGATGGCAACGATCCCGCCTGACGAGGTGAGACGCGCCCGAGATCGGGCCGCCCGGCGTCGGTATCCCTGCGCCGGTCGAACCATCGCACTTGCCGGAGGCTCCGGGTGCCGAGCCTTCGGTCGAGTGCGGACGTCGGCGCGTCCTCCGTTCGCGAACGGTCGGAAGCCATTCTGTCTCTAAAGAATCGCTGTCGCTCCCTTCTGAACCGCGGGAGGCGGTCGGGTGAAGGTTGACAGCCGGCATTTTCTCGGCGCAAATTGGTCCGACCATTGGATGACATGATGTCGAATCAAAACGAGCAACCCGCCGCCTCCTTCTCCCCGATCAGCCGCACGCAGGTGTCGGAGGAGGTGGCGAGACAGATCCAGCGCTTCATCGCGAACAACCGGCTTCAGGTCGGGGCGCGCCTTCCGACCGAGCGCGAGCTTGCCGCGCAGCTGGGCGTCGGCCGCGGCGGCGTTCGGGAAGGCATCAAGATGCTGGCCGGGATCGGCATTCTGGAGGTGCGGCAGGGCGCCGGCATCTTCGTGCGCGAGTCCCAGCGGCTGGTGCTGCTGGACCCATCCCTCGTTCAGGGAGCCGAGCGGCTGGAACTCCTGAAGAAGGCGACGGCGGCGCGGCGCATCCTCGACTGCGCGGCCGTCGAGGTGGCGACCCTCGCCGCGACCGAGGAGCAGCTGGCCGAGATCCGCGTCTATCTGCAGCAGGCCGAGACCGAGCCCTTTCGCACCAAGCTCGCCCATTCCATCGATCTGACCTTCGAGATGATGATCGGCCGGGCCACGGACAATCCCTATCTCGCGGCGGTGCAGGGCGAGGCGCATCGCTACTTCCGCATGGTCTGGGAGCATCAGGGCTTCCTGCCCCGGCCCGCCGCAGAGCGGAGCGAGCAGCACATGGCCATCCTCGAGGCCATGGAGCGGCGGGATCCGCGTGCGGCGCGGGCACGGATGGAGGAACATTTCGATCTTCAGGCGCTGGCGGAGGCCGGACCGGATCGACGTCAGTAGAGGCTGCCGAACGGCGCCTCGCACGAACGGTTTTCAGGGAGGATACCAGATGAATGCGAAAACAAAGGCCGGTCTCGGCCTGACGGTCGGACTCATGCTCATGGCCGGCACGGCGACCGCGCGGACCTTGACGCTGGGCACCGTCTACGGAGCCCGCGACGTCAGCACCCAGGCCATGGAACATTGGAACGAGGCGCTGAGCGAGGCCACGGAGGGGCGGTGGTCGCTGTCGATCGTGCCGGGCGGCACCCTCGGCGGAGACCGCGAGATGCTTCAGCAGCTCTCGACCGGCGAGATCGACATCAATCTCTCCTCGCCCGTGGTCATGCAGTATGTTGCGCCGCAATATCAGTGCCTTGAGGCGGAATATATCTACGATTCCGAAGAGCAGGGCTTCGCTGTGTGGCGCGGGGACATCGGCAAGGCCGCCTCGCAGGCCATGAAGGACGCCCATGGCATCGAGATCGCCGCCGTCGGCCGCCGGGGCGCGCGCCTCGTGACGGCGAACAAGCCGATCCTGAAGCCGGAAGATCTGGCGGGCCTGAAGTTCCGCGTCACCAACAACCTCAGGTCCGAGGTCTTCGCCGCCTATGGCGCACAGCCCGCGCCGCTTCCCCTGTCGGAGCTCTATGGCGCGCTGCGTCAGGGCGTGTTCGATGCGCAGGAGAACCCGCTCTCCACGATCTTCAGCCTGCGCTTCCACGAGGTTCAGAGCCACATCAGCGAGACCAACCACATCTGGACCTACAATCTGGTGCTGACCAACAGCGCCCTGATGGACGAACTGGGCGAGGATCGCGCCGCGTTCGAAAGCACGCTGGCCCAGTCGCTGGAGTGGCTCTACACGGCCATCGACGAAGAGAATGCCCGGATCCGGGCCGAGATCGAGGCCTCGGGCTCGGCCGTCTTCGACAAGCCCGACACGCAGGCCTTCCGCGACGCCGCCCGCCCCATCCTCGCGGCCTATGCCGAGGAAAGCTGCGCGCCGGGGCTGCTCGATGCGGTCGACGCCGTGGCTGCATCGAACTGATCCGCCATGCGCAAGCTCGCCCATGTCATCGGCGCCGGCTGGCTGGCGATCTCCGTCGGCTTCATTCTGGTCACCGTCGTCACGGTGATCTGCCAGGTCGCCTTCCGCTACCTGCTGGCCCTGCCGCTGGCATGGACCGAGGAAGTCTCGCGGATGGCCCTCGTGGGGGCCGTCTATGCGGGTCTGCCGGCCGCCTATCTCAGGGGCGAGCATATCGTGGTCGACTTCTTCGTGTCGCTGCTGCCCGGCTGGCTCTTCCAGCCCTACGTCATCGCGATGAAACTGATCTGCGCGGTGACGCTGAGCTATCTCACCTACGGCGCCTTCCTGCAGATCGACGGCACGCGGGGGATGACGCTGATCGCTCTGCCGACCTTCCCTGTTTCCGCAATCTATGCCGTGCAGGCGGCGGCGCTCTTCTCCTTCACCCTGCTGATCCTGCTCACGCTGCGGGATCCGCGGACCTACGTCGCGCAAGAAGCGGGGCTCGATTCCTGATGCTTCCGGTCTTTCTCACCTTTTCGGCTCTGACCCTCATCACCTGCGGCCTGATGATCGGCGTGGCGGCCGCTCTCGTCTCGATCATCGGGGGGATGGCGCTGTTCGGCGATCCCTTCGGCGCCCGCGTGCCGATGATGATCAGCCGCTTCGCCATCGACCGGATCGACAATTTCCTGCTGCTGGCCGTGCCCTTCTTCATCCTTGCGGGTCGTCTGATGAACACCGGCGGGGTCACGGTGCGGCTCTTCGATTTCGTCGCGGTGCTGGTGCAGCCGCTGCGGGGCGGGCTTGGCTATGCCAACGTGATGGCAAGCTTCGTCTTTGCGGGCATGTCGGGATCGGCGACCGCCGACGTCGTGGGCCTCGGATCGATCGAGATGAAGGCCATGCGCTCGAACGGCTATCCCGAGGGCTTCAGCGCCGGCGTCACTGCGGCGTCGTCCTTGCTCGGGCCGGTCATCCCGCCGTCCATCGTGCTCATCGCCTATGCCGTGCAGGCAGAGCAGTCGGTCGCCACGCTGTTCCTCGCCGCCATCGTTCCCGGCATCCTGCTGGCCGCCTGCTTCATGGTCTGGGTGGCCCTCGAGTCCCGGCGCCTGAAGCTGCCGGCTGGCAGCTGGCCCTCGGGGCGCGAGGTCAGGATCAAGGCCCTGCATGCGATCCTGCCGCTCCTGACGCCGGGCATCATCCTCGCCGGCATCTACGGCGGGATCTTCACCCCGACCGAGGCCGCGGCGGTGGCCGTGCTCTATGCCCTGCTGCTCACCACCTTCGTCTATCGCGAGATGAACTGGAGGACATTTCTGGCCGAGCTGAAGGGCACCGCGCTCGACACGGCGACCCTGATGTTCATCATCGCGATGACCTCTGCCTTCGGCGTCATCATGCTGCGTCTGGGCCTGCCTCAGGCCATGGTGGGCATCGTCGTGGGCATCTCCGAGAACCCGACCATCGTCATGTTTCTGATGCTGGTGGTGTGGCTGCTCGTCGGCTGCTTCATGGCGCAGACACCGGCGATCATCATCCTGACCCCGATCCTCATGCCCATCGCGGACCGCTTCGGCTTCGACATGATCCACTTCGGCATCGTCATGGCGATGGCGCTGACCATCGGTCTTCTGACCCCGCCGGTGGGCATGGTGCTCTATGCCCTGCGCAAGGTTGCCGATGTGCCTCTGGCGATCCTGTTCCGGGTGGTGATGCCCTACATCGTCATCGCCATCCTGTTCATTTCGCTTCTCATTCTCGTTCCCCAGCTGGTGACGGCCCTGCCGTATGCCTTCGGGATGCACTGATCACGGAGACTTCCCATGAAAATCGTTCGCGCACGGCCCCGGCGGGTCGGCCAGTTTCTCTTTGTCGAGATCACCACCGACAGCGGCATCGTCGGGATCGGCGAAAGCGGGGCCTGGGGTCATCTGGAGGCCTCCGAAGCGGCTCTTGCGAAATACTGCGACTACCTCATCGGCGAGGATCCGCGCCGGATCGAGCGGCACTGGCAGGTCATGCACCGCTTCGCCCATTTCAACGGCGCGGCCATCGGTGGCGCGATTTCCGCGGTGGATATCGCGCTCTGGGACATCAAGGCCCGCTCCTACGGCGTGCCGATCTACGAGCTGCTGGGCGGTGCGGTGCGCGACAGCCTGCGCGTCTATGCCCATGTCTATTCCAAAACCGTGGACGAGGTGGTCTCCTTTGCCGCCGAGAAGGCCCGCGACGGCTACACCGCCATCGGCCATTTCAATCCGTTTCTCGATGAACCGGAGGACAAGCCCTATTTCCTCGGCCATGCCGGGCTGGTGCGCATGGGAATCGAGACGGTCCGGCGCACGCGCGAGGCGGTGGGCCCGGAGGTGGACCTGCTTCTGGAGATGCACCGCCGCCTGACCCCGGCCGAGGCCATCAGCTTCGCCGAAGCCGCCGCGGACTATACGCCTGGCTGGCTGGAGGATCCGATCCGCCCCGAGAACATCGACGCCATGGCCGAGGTCGCGCGCCGGTCTCCCGTGCCCATCGCCACCGGCGAGCGCTACTTCAACATCTACCAGTTCAAGATGGCCATCGAGCGGCGCGCTTTGTCCTTCGCCCGTGTCTCCGTGGGCATCTGCGGCGGGATCACCGCAGCCGTGAAGATTGCGGCCATCGCCGAGGCCAATGACGTGCAGGTCGCCCCGCACAATCCGATCTCCCCTGTGGGGGTCGCCGCATGCGCGGCCCTCGGCTTCTCGCGCAGCTGCGTCGCGATTCAGGAGTTTCCGACGGGTTACGACAATTATGTGTTCGAGAGCACGCCGCAGCTGCTCGGGCGCAACATCGTCGATGGGGATCTTGTCGTGGAGAAGGGCTTCCTGCAGCGGAGCGAGGCGATCGGTCTCGGCGTCACCTTGAAGGACGATGCCGAGACCATCCGCCCGCCCATCACCCGTGCCGTCTCCATGCGCCGGCACATGGACGGCGGGGTCGTCGACCAGTAGGCCGCTCAGCTCCGACCGCGCGGTCCTGTGGCCGCGAGGTCGGAGCGCTGATCTCTCTCCTGCCGGATCACCCCGCGGCGCGGAGTGTGGCGTGTGTTTCGCTCTCGCGGGCCACTGGTCGTCAGGGGCGGCCTCGTATAGCTGATCCCCGCACACCGGGGAGGCCCATCATGCATCCGATCGAAACAGACCGCCTCATCCTCCGCAACTTCCGCGATCAGGACGCGGAAGCCCTCTTTGCCTATCTGCACAGGCCCGTCTCGGGCTGCTTCCTGTCGCTGGCCCTCGCGGACAGGGAGGCGGCGCGGGCCGAGGTGGCGGAGCGCAGCCGGGACGATGCGCAGATCGCCGTCTGCCTGAAGGAGACCGACCTGCTGATCGGCGATCTTTTCGCCCATCGCGAGGAGGAGGATACGGTCTCGGTCGGCTGGAACTTCAATCCATCCGTCTCTGGCAAGGGCTATGCGCTCGAGGCGGCGCGGGCGCTTTTTGCGCATCTGTTCGACGAGGCGGGCGCGCGGCGCCTCTATGCCTATGTCGAGGACCACAACCTGCCGTCGCAGCGCCTCTGCGAGCGGCTGGGCATGCGGCGTGAGGGTCTGTTCGTCGAGTTCGTCTCGTTCCGGACGGACCCCGCGGGCGATCCGATCTACGAGAACACGATGCAATATGCCCTGCTGCGGCGGGAGTGGGAGGCCGGGCGCGCCCAAGGTCCTGCGGGCGTCGCGCCGAAAGGGGCCTGAGCCGGAAGCGGCAGGATCCGGGTCGCGGCCGGTCCGGGGCCTGAAGAGCCCTGAGCCTCAGGGGCGCGGCGCGGCCGGGCCCGCGTTGTCGCGCCAGCGGCTGAGCAACATCTGGTAGAACTGCTCGGCGGCCGGCGCGCGGCGGGCCCCCGGCACGCGGACGACGCCCACGGTGCGCGTCACGCGCGGCTCGATCAGGGGCAGGGTCACGATGGAGGGATGCGGCCCCGCGGGCAGCGCCATCCGGGGCAGCGCCGCCACACCGAGCCCGGCCTCGACCAGACCGAGCGAGGTCGAGAGATGCTGCACCTCGAAGAAGGACCGCGGCCGGACATTCGCCCGGGCAAGGGCCAGATCCATGATGAGGCGGTTGCCGCTCGTCCGGCCCACGGTGACGAAACGGTGGGCCGCCAGATCCGCCCAGGTGACGGACTCCTGCTGCGCCAGCGGATGGTCGCGGCGGCAGGCGAGCAGGAAGGGCTCCTCGATCAAGGGATCGAAGGTCACGTCGGGATCGTCCGCCCCGAGCAGGGTGATGCCGAAATCCGCCTCGCGGTTCAGGATGCTCTGCAGCACCTCGTTCGCGCCCGCATCGAAGATGCGGAAGCGGATCGCGGGAAATTCCTCCGTGAAGGCGCTGATGACATCGGGCAGGAAGTAGTAGGCTGCCGTCGGAATGCAGGCGATGCTGACGAGGCCCGAGCGCCGCTCGGCGATCTCGCGCACCGACAGGAGCGAGGTCTCGAGATCGTCGAGAAGCCTGCGCGCGCGCGGCAGGAAATCGCGCCCGACCGCGGTCAGCGACACCCGGCGCGTCGTGCGTTCCAGCAGCGACACCCCCAGCGTGGCCTCGAGTTTCTGGATCCGCCGGGTCAGCGCGGGCTGCGACAGGTGGATGCTGTCGGCCGCCGCACGGAAGCTCTGCATTTCGGCGGTGGCCACGAAGGCGCGTAGATCCTCAAGGTCGATATTCATGCGTCCCACGCAATTGTCATTCCGATATATGCATTTCACACATTCCTTTTCCGATGGCAAGTCTGTGCCGACCCCGGACGCCTCCGGGCCGGGCAGATCGAGAAGGCACCCCATGCAAAGAATTCCCTGCGTCCTGATGCGCGGCGGCACGTCGCGCGGCCCGTTCTTCCTCGCGAGCGACCTGCCCGCGGACCGGGCCGAGCGCGACAGCCTGCTGATCTCGGCCATGGGTTCGGGCCATCCGCTCCAGATCGACGGGATCGGCGGCGGCAATCCCCTGACGAGCAAGGTGGCCATCGTGGGTCCGAGCGCGCGGGCGGATGCGGATGTGGACTATCTCTTCGCGCAGGTGAACGTCGAGCGGGCGCTGGTCGACACCGCGCCGAACTGCGGCAACATGCTGGCGGCCGTGGGGCCCTTCGCCATCGAGCAGGGGCTGGTGCAGGCCACCGATCCGGTCACGCGGCTCACGATCTACAATGTGAACACCGGCAAGCGGATCGAGGCCACGGTCCAGACCCCCGGCGGCGTCGTGACCTACGAGGGCGACACCGCCATCGCGGGCGTGCCCGGAACGGCGGCGCCGGTGAAGATGGCCTTCCTCGATGCGGCCGGGTCGAAGACGGGCAAGCTTCTGCCGAGCGGCGCGGCCCTCGACCGGATCGAGGGGGTCGAGGTGACCCTCTTCGACATGGCCGTGGCCGCCGTGCTGGCCGATGCGGAAAGCTTCGGCAAGACCGGACACGAGGCGCCGGCCGAGCTCGATGCCGACCGCGCCTTCATGGAGCGGCTGGACCGGCTGCGGCGCGAATGCGGCCAGCGCATGGGTCTGGGCGATGTCTCGCAGATGGTCATTCCGAAACCCATCCTGCTCGCCGCCCCCTCGCCGGGCGCGAGCATCACCGCGCGCTATTTCATGCCCCATTCCTGCCATACGGCAGTGGCGATCACCGGCGCCGTCTGCATCGCCTCGGCCTGCTGCACGCCCGGCACCGTCGCGCACAGGCTTGCGCGCCTGCCCGAACCCGATGCAGAGGGGCGCCGCATGCTCGTCATCGAGCATCCGTCGGGCAGAACGCCCGTCGAGATCGAGCAGGATCCCGAAACCGGCCGGATCGGCCGCGCCATGGTGATCCGCACCGCGCGGCGGCTGTTCGACGGAAATGTCCATGTGCGCGACCACGTCGCCTGAAAACCTGCCATCATTCACGACCGAGGAGGAGACCCGGATGACCTTTATGACCAAACCGCTGCGTGCAGCCCTGCTGTGCGCCGTCGCTGTCCTGACCGCCCCGAGCGCCCTGACCGCGCAGGATTTCGCGGGTGAGACCGTCGAATGGACGATCCCGTTCGGCGTGGGCGGCGGCACCGACGTCTGGGCGCGCTTTTTCGCGCCGCAGCTGTCGCAGGCCCTGCCGGGTCAGCCGAATGTCGTGGTGCTGAACGTGCCCGGCGGCGGCTCGATCACCGGCGCGAACCAGTTCGCCGCCCGTGCGAGCACCGACGGTCTGTCGATCCTCGGCACCTCGGCCTCGACCCAGTATCCGGCGATCCTCGGCGATCCGCGCGTGCGCTACGACTATGCCAACTGGACGGCGGTGCTGGCCTCGCCCACGGGGGGCGTGGTCTATGCCGATCCGAAATACGGCGTGACCGGGCCCGAGGGCCTCGAGACGCTGCGCGGGCAGGAGATCCGCTTTGCGAGCCAGGGCGCGACGGCGCTCGAGATGCCGGTGCTGCTGGCGCTGAAGATGATGGGGCTGAACATCCGCCCGGTCTTCGGCATGGAAAGCCGCGGCGCGGGCCGGCTGGCCTTCGAGCGCGGCGAGGCGGGGATCGATTTCCAGACGAGCTCGGCCTATCTGGCGAGCGTCAAGCCGCTGGTCGACAGCGGCAAGGCCGTGCCGCTCTTCTCGATGGGCGTGGTGGATGCCGAAGGCAATGTGGCGCGCGACCCGTCCTTCCCGGACCTGCCGACCTTCGTCGAATTCTTCACCGAAGCGACCGGCGCCGCCCCTGAGGGCGAGGCGTTCGAGGCCTGGAAGGCCCTCATGATCGCGGGCTATTCCCTTCAGAAGATGGTCGTCCTGCCGAAGGAAGCGCCGCCCGAGGTGATCGCGGCCTATTCCGAGGCCGCGCGCAAGATCGTCGAGGCGCCGGACTTCCGCGAGCGCGCGGGCGAAGAGATCGGCGTCTATGAGCAGCTCGTGGGCGAGGCGGCCGATGCCGCGCTGAAGAAGGCGCTGACCGTCGATCCGGCGATCCGCACCTTCCTGACCACCTGGCTGTCCGAGGATTACGGCGTCCGCTTCTGAAATTCCGGCGGGGCGCTGGCCCCGCCGCACGCATGTGGGGGAGGAGACCACCATGTTCGATGCCGCGCTTTCGGCGCTGGGTCAGGTCATGACGGCCGGACATCTCGTGTTTCTCGTTGTTGGTGTCCTCGTTGGGCTGATCGTGGGGATCCTCCCCGGTCTCGGCGGCATCGCCGGCATGGCGATCCTTCTGCCGTTTCTCTACGGCATGGAGCCCACCGCCGCGCTCGGAATGCTGATCGGCATGGTGGCCGTGATCCCCACGGGGGACACGTTCACCTCGGTCATGATGGGCATTCCGGGCTCGAGCGCCAGTCAGGCGACGGTGCTCGACGGCTTTCCCATGGCCAAGCGCGGCGAGGCCGCCCGCGCGCTCTCGGCCGCCTTCACCAGCTCGCTCATCGGCGGGTTGATCGGTGCGCTGGTGCTGTCCGTGGCCATCGTGATGGCGCGGCCGCTCGTTCTGTCCTTTTCCTCGGCCGAGCTCTTCATGCTGACGCTCTTCGGCCTCTCCATGGTTGCGGTCCTGTCGGGGCGCAGCCTGACCAAGGGGATCGCCGCGGCGGGGCTCGGGCTCATCATCGGCACGATCGGTACGGCGCCCGCCACGGGCGAGGCGCGCATGACGCTCGGGATCGACTACCTCTATGACGGGGTGCCGCTCGTCGTGGTGGCGATGGGCCTGTTCGCCATCCCCGAGATCATCGACCTGCTGAAGCGCGGCACGGCGATCTCGAACAGCACGCCCCTCGGCGGCGGCTGGCTGCGCGGGGTGCGCGACGTGTTCAGCCATCCGTGGCTGGTCGCGCGCTGCGCGAGCCTCGGCTGCGTCATCGGCGCGCTGCCGGGTCTCGGCGGGGCAGTGGTGGACTGGATCGCCTACAGCCATGTGGTTCAGACCAGCCGGGACCGCAGCCGCTTCGGCAAGGGCGACGTGCGCGGCGTGATCGCGCCCGAATCCGCCAACAACGCCTGTCAGGGCGGCGCGCTGATCCCGACGCTGCTGTTCGGCGTGCCGGGCTCGGGCTCGATGGCGGTGTTTCTGGGCGGGATGGTGCTGCTGGGCATCCAGCCCGGCGTGACCATGGTCGAGACGCGACTCGATCTGACCTATACGATCATCTGGTCGCTGGCGCTGGCCAACGTGGTGGGCGCGGGCCTCTGCGTGCTGATGGCCCGGCAGGTCGCGCGCCTGACGCAGGTGCCCTTCGCGATCCTCGCGCCCTTCATGGTGATGATCGCCATGTTCGCGGCCTTCCAGGCCTCGCGCTCGATGGCCGATCTCGTGGCGCTGATCGCGATGGGGGCGGTGGGCATCTACATGCGCCGCTTCGGCTGGCCGCGGCCCGCGCTGCTGATCGGTTTCGTGCTGGCGCCGGGGGCCGAGAACTACCTCTATCAGGCGGTCCAGTTCTACGGCACGGACTGGGTGACGCGGCCGGGCGTCATCATCATCGCGGTCATCACCGTGGTCTCGGTCTTCCTCGGGCTGCGCTTCGGCGCGGGCGTCTCGAGCGAGGGCGAGAGCGACACGTCCGACACGCGGACGCGCGGCCGGCAGATGGCCTTCGCGGGCCTCCTCGTCGCGGTCGCGGTCTTCTGCCTGTCCGAGAGCGCAGGCCTCAGCTTCCTCGGCATGGTGTTCCCGCTGACTGTCGGACTTCTGGCGTTGGCGGGGGCGCTGGGCGTGGTCTGGGCGATCCATCGCGGACGGGTGGCGGAGATCCACGACGACGATGCGAGCGCGGCCGTCGCCGGCGAATGGTCGGGGCGCGAGCTCTATCTCGCGGTCTTCGGCGGGCTGGTGGCGCTGGTGTGGCTGATCGGCTTCGTGCCGGCGATGGCGGTCTTCTTTCCCGCCTTCCTGATCGTCGCGGGCAAGGTGCGCCCGCTGACGGCGGCTCTGCTCACGCTGGGGGCGGTGGGCTTCATCAGCGGCATCACCTGGGCCATGACCCTGCGCCTGCCGCAGGGGCTGATCGCGCCGCTGCTGTTCTAGCCCTTGCTGGAATGCCTTCGGGGGGCCGTTCGTGGGACGGCCCCTTCCGCTTGCCGGGCCTGTCAGCTCAGCGCGTCGCGGATGTGGCGGCAGTAGCCGGGGTTCCGGGCCAGATCGTCGCGATAGCGCGCGAGGTTCGGCAGCGCCTCGGCCGCTTCGGGCAGGCGGAACCAGCGATGGACGGAAGGCGAGGCGGCGATGTCGGCGAGGCTCAGGTCGCAGCCGGCCAGATAGCGGTGCCGGGCGAGCCAGCCATCGAGCGCGCGTGCCCCGGCCAGAACGGCCGGCAGGTCGGCCTCGCCCGACGCGCCCGCCCCGCGCGCCTTGCGCAGCCGCGTGAGCGGCGGGGTGAAGGAGATCGCGGCCCAGTCCATCCAGCGGTCGATGCGGCTGCGGGCGGCCGCCCCCTCGGGCCAGAGAGGCGTGGGCTCGCGCGTGCCGAGATAGCGCAGGATCGCGTGCGATTCCCAGACGACGGTCTCGCCGTCCTTCAGCACCGGCACCTTGCCGAACGGGTTCATCGCTCGGAACTCCGGCGTGTCGGTGGGGCCGAAGCCGCGGCCCGCGGGCTCGAGGCGCCAGTCGGCCCCGAGCTCGTCCAGAAGCCAGAACACCTTGGCGCTGTTCGAGGAATTGGGTCGTCCGTAGAGGGTCAGCATGGTCTCAGTCCTCCTGTCCGCTGAGCTGTGCAAGAAGCGGCGCAAGCGGGGTGTCGGGTGCGAGCGCAAGGAAGGCCGCACAGATCCCGGCCGCCCCGGAGCCCAGCCGCGCCGCCGCGCAATCGGTGAATTTCTCGGTCAGTTCGGCGTCCGACATCGGGTTCAGCGGCCCGCGGCCGAAATTGGTCGAGGCGCTGGCCTCGAAGAGGCGCCCGTCCGTCATCGTGACCCGCACCTCGCCCCGGTAGGCGTCGGCCTCGCGGTGCCCCGTGGCGCTGACCCGCGGCAGAAGGGCCGCGATCTCGGGCGTGAGGAAGCGCGCATCGTCGAAATCGGCCAGCCGGATCCGGCCCGCGGTCAGGGCGCGCGCGGTGAGGAACTGGACGCTGAATTTCGCGTCGAGACCCGAGCGCGGGGCAGGGCGGTTGGTATGGGCCAGCCGGCGCTCGTGGGTGCGGATGTCGATGCGGGCGATGGCCTCGGCAGGCAAAAGGCCTTCGGCCGCCACGATCCGCAGGGCCGCGTCGATGGCCGAATGGGCGCTGCCGCAGCAGGGATGCTGCTTGATCGCGATGCCGGGGCTCAGCACCTCGAGCGGTCCGTCCCAGTCCGCAAGGATCGCATCCGCATCGAACGTGCCCGGGCCGTTGAAGAGATTGAAGAACCCGTAGGTATGTTCGAAGGCCTCGGCGTTCGCGGTCATGCCGCGGCGGGCGACGAGGGCCGCCATCAGCCCGTTGTGGGCGGCCTGACCCACATGCATGGGCTTGACCGGGGTGCCGAAGTTCGACTTGAGGCCCGAGGCCATCGAGACGGCGACGGCAAGGGCGGTGGTGGTCTGCGCCTCGTCGAGATCGAGCATCCGCGCCGCGGCCGCGGTGGCTCCGAAGACGCCGAGCGTGGCCGTCGGATGCCATCCCTTCTCGTAATGATGGGGCAGAAGCCCGCGGGCGAGCCGGGTCTCGACCTCGACGCCCGTGACCCAGGCCTCGAGCGCCCTGCCCGCGGGCGCGCCATGGGCCTCGGCCAGCGCCAGCACCACCGGCACCACCGGCGCCGAGGGATGGCCGCCCATCGTGGTCGAGCAATCGTCGAAATCGAGCGCATGGGCCGAGGTGCCGTTCACCATGCAGGCATGCAGGATCGAGGCGCGACGGCCGCCCCGGCCCCAGAGCGTGACCTGTCCGGGGGCGTTCGCAATGGCCAGCGCCTCCTCGATCGCGTCGAGGCAGGGCGCGTCCGACCCGGCGAGGGCCACCCCCACCGTGTCGGCGAAGGCGCGGCGGCCGATGTGGAGCGCGTCTTCGGGCAGGCTGTCGAGCCGGATCGACATCGCCCGCCGGGCGAGTTCTTGGGCAAAGGTCATGTCGGTTCGCTCCTTCAGCGGGTCGCGGCTTCGATGGCGGCGGTGAGGTCGGCGGCCTGCGGCAGCGTGTCGAGGCCCATCAGCAGCGCGAAGACGCGGGCCGCCCCCTCTTCGGTCAGGCTCGCGCGGGCGCAGTCGAGGAACTTCGCCTCGAGCATCTCCTGCGGCAGCGGCGTCTCGGGCCCCCGGCCAAGGGGAGCCTGGACGGCCTGCCGCCGCACCTCGCCGGAGGCGAGGGTTACGGCCACCTCGGCGCCGTAATCGTTGGCATCGTCCTCGTGCGGCTCCATCCGGATGAGGCCCATGACGCGCGTCACCTCGGGATCGCCCAAGGCCGCATCGTCGAAATGTTCGAGCAGGACCGAGCCGTTCACCAGCGCGCGAGCCACCGCATAGGGCAGCGAGAACTTGGCATTGAGCGCGCTGGTCGCGGGGTTACGCACATGCGGCAGGAGCCGGCGCGGATGCATCCGGACGAGGACATCCGTCACCTCCGCCGTCTCGGGCAGGGCCTCGGCCCGCAGCGCGATGGCCGCGTCGATGGCGCCGTGCACGCTGTAGACGCAGGGATATTTCTTGATCGAGATCCCCGGCGACAGAAGGTCGAGCGGCGCGCCCCAGCCCTCGAGCATGCGCGCGGCATCGTAGGCGCCCGCCCCGTTGAAGACCTCGAGGAACCCCTGCGGATGTTCGAGCGCGGTGGGGGCGCCCGTCACGCCCTTCTCGGCCAGAAGCGCCGCGAACAGCCCGTTCCGTGCGGCGAGGCCCGCATGCATGGGCTTCGTCTCGGTGCCGAAGTTGGCCTTGAGGCCAGAGGCGAGCGAGGCGGCGATCGAGATCGCATGGGCCGTGCGCGCCTCGTCGAGCCCCATCAGCGCGGAAGCCGCGACAGCCGCGCCGAAGATGCCGAGGGTGGCCGTCGGGTGCCAGCCCTTCTCGTAATGCTGGAAGTTCACCCCCCGGGCGAAGCGGGTGGCAGCCTCGACCCCCACGATATAGGCGTCGGTGAGGGCCCGGCCCGAGGCCCCGCGGCTTTCGGCCAGTGCCAGCAGACCCGGAATGATGATGACCGTCGGATGGCCCGAAAGCGATTTCGACGTGTCGTCATAATCGAGCGCATGTCCCGCGGTGCCGTTGACGAAGGCCGCGTCCAGCATCCCCAGCCGCTCCCTGCGGCCCAGCACCAGACAGGGGCCGGGGCCGTAGAGGTCGGGCATGAGGACGGTTCCGGTCGTGTCGGTGGGCGCGCCGAGCAGCGTGCAGCCGATCATGTCGGCGATGGCATTGCGGGCCCAGCGGACGGCCTCGGGGTCGAAGGTCGCGGGATCGAGGGCCGCGACCCGCCGGGCCAGGTCGAGCGAGAGGGACATGCGGATTACCTTTCGTTGGCCGCGACGGCGGCGGCGCGGGGCTGGGAGGCGGCGCCCGGCTGCATCAGGGCGGTGAGGGCGCGCAGCGACGGCTGATCGGCGAGCCGCGCGAGCCGGTCGTGCAGCTCGGCCGCGGCGGCGGGGGCGAGCGCGCGTCCGGCGCAGTCGAGGAATTTCGCGCGGACTTGCTCTTCGGTCATCGGATTGTCCGGGCCGCGGCCCATGGCGACGCTCGCCTCGGCCGAGAGGCTGCGCCCGTCGGCCAGCGTCACCGTCACCCGGCCGAGCGAGAGGTCGGCGGCCTCGTGCGCCGCGAGCCGGACGCGGGCGGCCAGCGCCTCCGTGGGCGCGTCCTTCAGCGCGGGCGGCTCGAAATCGGCGAGGCCCACGGTGCCGGTGAGGAGCGCCCGGGCGGTGAGATACTGCGTCGAGAATTTCGCATCGAGCCCGTCGCGCGGCTCGGGTCGGTCGATGTTCTTCAGCCGCCGTGGATGGAGCGCGACCTCGACCTCGGCAATGGCGGTGGCGCCGATGGCTGCGCGCAGGCCCGCGGCCGCATCGATGGCGCAATGGACGAAGGCGCAGCAGGGATATTGCTTGATCGCGATCCCCGGCGACAGCAGGGCGAAGTCCCGGCCCCAGCCCGCGAGGGCAGGGGACATGTCTGCGGGCACCCCGCCGTTGAAGGCCGCCATGAAGCCGAACCGGTGTTCGAGCGCCGCGGGATTGGCGGTGACGCCCGCCTCGGCCAGAAGGGCTGCCTGCAGGCCGTTGCGGTTGGCCTGCCCCGCGTGGAGCGGCTTCGTCATCGTGCCGGAATTGGCCCGAAGCCCCGCCGCGGCCGAGGCGGCGATGCCGATGGCCATGGCCATCCGATCCGCATCGAGCCTGAGCAGCCGCCCGCAGGCGACCGCGGCTCCGATCACGCCGAAGGTGACGGTCGGATGCCAGCCGCGGTCGGCATGGGCCGGGTTCGACAGGCGCGCGAGGCGGATCTCGGCCTCGACGCCCGCCACATAGGCCGTCATCAGATCCGCGCCGCTCGCGTCGAGCCGGTCGCCCATAGCGAGCAGGGCGGGCACGATGGAGACGGACGGATGGCCGTCCATCTCGAGGTTGCAATCGTCGAAATCGAGCGCATGGGCCGCCACCCCGTTGATCTGCGCCGCATCGAGCGGATGGAGCCGCCCGGCGCGCCCGAGCCGCGCCGAGGGGCCGGGCGCCTGCGGCAGGACTGCGGTCAGGTGCCGGACCACCTCCTCGTCGGCACCGGCGATGGCGCAGCCGATCGTGTCGCCGAGCGTGCGCGCGGCCCAGCCCCGCACCTCCGGCGGAAGGTCGTGAAAGGACAGGCCTGCGGCGCAGGCCGAAAGTCGGGGCGTCAGGGACGTCACGGAAAACTCCTGTTCGGGGGGAGGGTCCGCGCGAGGGCGGGCCCGGCCGCAGCCGTCAGTGCTTGAGGATCTGGTCGAGGAAGGCCCGCGTGCGCTCTTCGCGCGGGTTGCCGAAGAACTCCTCGGGCGGGCCGCTCTCGACCTTGCGGCCGTCGGCCATGAAGACGACATTGTCGGCCACCGTGCGGGCGAAGCCCATTTCGTGCGTCACCACGATCATGGTCATGCCGCTTTCGGCCAGCTCGATCATCGTGTCGAGCACCTCCTTGATCATCTCGGGATCGAGCGCCGAGGTGGGCTCGTCGAAGAGCATGATCTCGGGCTCCATGCAGAGCGAGCGCGCGATGGCCACCCTCTGCTGCTGGCCGCCCGAGAGCTGGAGCGGGTATTTGCCAGACTGTTCCGGGATGCGGACCTTGCGCAGGAAATGCATCGCCAGATCCTCGGCGGCCGACTTCTTCATCTGCCGCGTGAGCATGGGCCCGAGCGTCAGGTTCTCGAGCACGGTCAGGTGCGGGAAGAGGTTGAAGTTCTGGAACACCATGCCGATGTGGCGGCGGATCGTGTCGATGTTCTTCACATTGTCCGTCATCTCCAGACCCTTGACGAAGATCTGGCCCGACTGGTGTACCTCGAGGCGGTTGATGCAGCGGATGAGGGTGGACTTGCCCGAGCCGGAGGGGCCGCAGACGACGACGCGCTCGCCCTTGCGGACATCGAGGCTCACGTCGTGCAGCACCTGGAAGTGGCCGTACCACTTCGACACATGCGACATGCGGATCACGGGATCGGCGGAGGGACCGGGCGTGGCGGATTGGGTCATGATTGTCTCCGAAGGGGGGCCGTCAGATCCGGCCTGACGCGATCCACTTCTCGACCTGCCGCGCATAGAGCGAGAGCGCGTAGCCGAAGAAGAGGTAGACCGCCGCGACGAACAGGTAGGCCTCGATGTAGAACTTGCGCCACAGCGGGTCCTGCATGACGGCGGTGGTGGCCGTCAGGATGTCGAAGAGGCCGATGATGATGACGAACGAGGTGTTCTTCATCGCCGCGATGATGTGGTTGGTGATGGCGGGCAGGCTGATGCGCAGCGCCTGCGGCAGGATGATCCGGCGCGTGGTCTGCCAGTAGCTGAGGCTGAGCGAGGCCGCGGCCTCGTACTGCCCGGTCGGGATCGCCTGAAGGCCGCCGCGGATCACCTCGGCCTGATAGCAGGCGAAGAAGATGGCGATGCCCACCGTGATGCGCAGCAGCTTGTTCACCTCGACGCCCGCGGGCAGGAACAGCGGGAAGACGTTCACGGCCACGAAGAGGATGGTGATGAGCGGCACGCCGCGCAGCGCCTCGATGAAGACGACCGACACTCCGCGCGCCACGGGCAGGGGCGCCCGCCGGCCGAGGGCCAGCAGCACCGCCACCGGCATGCCGATCAGCACCGTACCGGTGAACAGCAGCATGGTCAGCGGCAGGCCGCCCCATTCCGAGGTGGGAACGTAGCGGAGGCCCAGGACGCCGCCGAACATCAGGATGCCGATGGACAGGCTCGAGACGATCCAGAGCGGCACGAGGAAGCGCAGGTTCCAGCAGCGCGGCCAGAGCGAGAGGACCACGGTCCCGAGATAGACCGCCATCATCAGCACCAGCCGCCAGTGCTCGTCGTAGGGGTAGAGGCCGAAGAGCATGGGACGGTGTTTCTCGACGATGACCGCCCAGCAGGCGCCCGTCGCCGCGCGGCAGACATCGGGGTCGGTGGTGTAGAACACCGCATTCACGACGCCCCAGTCGAGCACGAACCAGAAGAAGCGGATCAGGACGACGGCCACCACGAGGGTCAGCAGGCTCTGCCAGACCGAGCTGAAGAGGTTCGCCCTGAGCCAGGCCGGCGCCGAGAGCCGCGCGTCGGGGTCGTAGGCTGCGGCGGCGGGGGCCGCGAGCGGAGAGGAGGGGACGGAGGACATGGGCTTACCGCTCCTTGATCGCGACGAGGCGGTTGTAGAAGTTCATCAGGAGCGACGTCACGAGACTGACGATGAGATAGACGAGCATCATCACGGCGATGGCTTCCACCGCTTGCCCGGTCTGGTTCATCACCGTGTTTCCGATGTTCACGAGATCCGGGTAGCCGATCACGACGGCGATCGAGCTGTTCTTGATGAGGCTCACATACTGGCTGGTCAGCGGCGGCACGATCACGCGCAGCGCCTGCGGCAGCACGACATAGCGCAGGATGAAGCGGGGCCGCAGCGCGATCGAGCGGGCGGCCTCGACCTGACCGCGCGGGGTGGCCTGAATGCCGGCCCGGACGATCTCGGCGATGAAGCCCGAGGAATAGAGCGAGATGCCCGTCATCAGCGCCACGAACTCGGGGCTGATGGTGGCGCCGCCCGCGAAGTTGAAGCCGCGGCGCTCGGGGAAGCTGATCTCGTGCGGCGCGCCGAAGCCCAGCCAGACAAGAAGCGGCAGCCCCACGATCAGGCCCACGCAGGGCCAGAGCATGTCGATGTAGCGCCCCGTGGCCTCGCGGTGCCGTTTGGCCTTGTGGCTGGCGAGGATGGCGAGCGCGATGCCTGCGACGAGGGCGGCCAGCATCCAAAGATGCGCCGCATGGGCCGAGGGCATGGCGAAGGTGAGCCCCCGGTTCGACAGGAAGCCCATCCCCCAGAGTTCGACCGCCTGCCGCGGCGCGGGCAGGTTGCGGATGACCGCGGCCCAGAAGATCACCTGCAGGATGACGGGGATGTTGCGCACGATCTCGACATAGGCGGTGGCGAGACGCTGGAGCAGCCAGTTGCTCGAGACCCGCGCGATGCCGACCGAGAAGCCGATGACCGTCGCCACCACGATGCCCGCGGCCGAGACGGAGAGCGTGTTCATGAGCCCCACGGCCAGCGCGCGGCCGTAGGTGTCGCGCGCAGAATAGGCGATGAGCGTCTCGCCGATCTCGAACTGCGAGACCTGTCCGAGGAAGCCGAAGCCCGTGGCGATGTTCTGCCGGGCGAGGTTCTCGACGACGTTCTGGTAGAGGTAGAATCCGAGCAGCGCCACCGCCGCCGCCAGCGCGATCTGGTAGACCACGGTGCGGAAGCTCTCGCTGTAGAGGATGTCCTTCGGGCTGCGCCGGGGGCGCTTGCCCCGCAGGCCCGGGTTGGCATCGGTCATGTGTCGTCCCCGTTCGAGGATAGGGCAGGCTTGGACCGCGCCCCCGACGGATCGGGGACGCGGGCGGCAGGGCAGGGGCCGCAGGGCCTCAGTGCATCGGGAAGCCGTAGAGCAGCCCGCCCTCGGTCCAGAGCTGGTTCTGGTCGCGGTCGAGCGCCACGGGGGTGTCGGGCCCGAAATGGCGCATGTAGATGTCTTCGTAGTTGCCGACCTGCTTCACGATCGCATAGGCCCAGTCGTTGGGCACCCCGAGCTTCGTGCCGTTGTCGCCGATCACGCCCAGAAGGGTCTGGATGTCGGGATCGTCCGAGGCTTTCATCTCGTCGACATTGGCCTGGGTCACGCCCAGTTCCTCGGCGTTGAAGGTGGCGTAGGTCACCCATTTCACCAGATCGTACCATTTGTCGTCGCCCTGACGCACGGCCATGGCGAGCGGCTCCTTGGAATAGATGCCGGGCAGCAGCACATGGTCTCCGGGAACCTCGGTGTCGAAGGCCCGCACGCCCGGAAGCGCCGCCTTGTCCTTGGTCAGCGCGTCGCAGCGCCCCGTGACATAGGCATCGACCAGCTGCTTGTTGTTCTCGATCACGACGGGCGTGTAGCTGAGCCCGCGGGCAGCGAAGATCTGCGCCACGTTGCGCTCGGTGGTGGAGCCGGGCGCCATGCAGATCGCCGCGCCGTCCAGATCCTCGACCTTCTCGATCCCGTCGGCCGCGCGCACGAGGAAGCCCGTGCCGGTGTAGAAGATCGGCGGCGCAAAGTTCAGCCCGAGCGCCGTGTCGCGGCTGAGCGTGGCGGTCACGTTGCGCGCCAGCACATCGACCTCGCCCGACTGGATCGCCGGGAAGCGCTGCTGCGAGGAGAGCGCCACGAACCGAACCTTGTTCGCATCGCCGAACACCGCCGCCGCGATGGCGTGGCAGAAATCGACCTCGAAGCCGCTCCATTTGCCCTGGCTGTCGGGGGCCGCGAAGCCGTGGCGCGCGGGATGGACGCCGCAGAGGACCTCGCCCCGCTCCTTCACCGCGGCCAGCGTGTCGCCCGACTGGGCGAAGGCGGCGGTGCCCGCTCCGGCGAGCAGGAGGGCCGCAAGCACGGATAGGCCGGTCGCGCGTGTCTGGTTCATCTCGTTCCCTCTCTGTTGCGGGGCTGCTGTTGCATCGATTGACGCCCCTTGAAGCATTGTATACATATGTTTTGTAATGTGCGCAACAGGGAACAATGAGGGCGGCAGGGCAGATATGGACGACGAAAAATTGAAATACGACACGATCTTGACCCATGCGGGCCGTGATCCTGCCCGCCATCTGGGCGCGGTGAACACGCCGGTCTATCGGGCCTCGACCATCCTCTTTCCGACTCTCGCGGCGCTCGAGGCGAAGGAGGGGACCAAGCTGCGCTACGGTCGGCGCGGCACGCCCACCACCCATGCGCTCGAGGATGCGGTCTGCGCGCTCGAGAAGGCCGACCGCGCTCTGCTCGCCCCTTCGGGGGTCTCGGCGATCAGCACGATCCTGATGAGCTTCGCCGAGCCCGGCGCCCACATCCTGATGACCGACAGCGCCTACGGGCCCGCGCGCAAGTTCTGCGAATTCACCCTGCGCAGGTTCGGCGTCGAGACGACCTATTACGACCCGACCGTGGGCGCGGGGATCGAGGCGCTGATCCGACCCGAGACCAAGCTGATCTGGATGGAATCGCCCGGATCGCAGACTTTCGAGGTGCAGGACGTCTCGGCCATTGCCGAAGTGGCGCGCCGGCACGGGATCGTCACCGCGATCGACAACACCTGGAGCGGCGGCTACTTCTGCCAGCCGCTGACGCAGGGGGTCGACATCTCGATCCAGGCCGGGACGAAATACATTTCCGGCCACTCCGACCTGCTGCTCGGCACCATCGCCTGCCGGGCCGAGCATTACGACCGGCTGCGCGAGACCTATCTGCGGTTCGGCGTCTGCGTGGGGGCGGACGACGCCTTCCTCGCGCTGCGCGGGCTGCGCACCATGGCCGTGCGGATGGCCCATCATCACGAGAGCGGCCTCGAGGTCGCGAACTGGCTGCTTCAGCAGGAGGAGGTGTGCCGCGTGATGCACCCGGGCCTGCCGGGCGATCCGGGCCATGCGCTCTGGCAGCAGCAGTTCACCGGCGCCTCGGGGCTCTTCGGTTTCGTTATGCGTCCCGTCGACCGGCCGGCGCTAGGGCGGATGTTCGACGGCCTCAGTCTCTTCGGCATGGGATCGAGCTGGGGCGGTTTCGAGAGCCTGCTCGTGCCCTCGAACCCGTCCGTCTACCGCACCGCCACCACCTGGACGCCGGGCGGGCAGACGGTGCGCATCCATGTGGGGCTCGAGGATCCCGCGGACCTGATCGCCGAGCTGCGCGCGGCCTTCGACCGGCTGAGGGAATGATATCCTCCGCCGGGCGGGTTGCGGAGAACGACACGCAACCTGCTGGCGGATCTGAGGGAACATTTGTATACAGGAGGCATCGCGACCCTTTTTCACTCTCGTCCGGCCGGCGCCGGAAAGGCCCTCCAGAACGCATGAAGCACATGTCCGAGACTTCCACCGTGCGGCGCAATCCGCTGGATCATCTGATGGATCTCATCGAGGCGGGCGATCTGCCTCCGGGCAGCCGCCTGACCGAGACCGATCTGGCGCAGCGGCTCGGCATCAGCCGGACCCCGGTGCGCGAGGCGCTGCACCGTCTTCATGCGATGGGGCTGGCCGAGCACGGGCCGCAGCGGGGGCTCATCATCGCCCATCTGAGCTACGACCAGCTCCGTCAGCTCTTCGCCGTGCGCGAGGGGCTGGAGGGAATGGCGACGCGGCTCGCGGCGGAACATGCCTCGCGCGCCGAGGCGAACCTCCTGCGGGAGATGGTGACGGCGGATCGCGCGCTCGACGATCCGGCCAAGCTGCGCGAGCGCAACAAGATCCTGCATCGGCAGATCGTGCAGGCCTCGCACAACAAGTTCATGATCGAGGCGCTCGGCAATCTGCGGGTTCATCTGAGCCTCCTGCCCGGCTCCACCTACACGTCTGCGGGCCGGGTCGCCGAGGCGCAGGCCGAGCATGAGGAGATCGTGGAGGCGATCGCGGCGGGCGACGGGGATCGGGCCGAGAAGGCCGCGCGCCACCACATCGCGTCGGGATTTCGGATCCGGCTGAAGATGATGTCGGAGCAGGAGGCGACGCATCTGAAATAATCTTCCGTAAAGTGAGGGGCGCGGCCCGCCTCGGGTCCGCAAGGGTCAGCCCTGGCCGTGCCGAAGGCGCAGGCGGCTTGAAGATCGCCGAACGAAAGCGTTTTTCATTCCTATGCCGCCCGCGACCCGTTGCGGGATCGAGCGGAGCAGGATCAGGGAAGCCCGACCCGCCCGGGATGCGATGGCTCGCAGGGCCTGACGGTGCGGCTGCCGGCTGCGATCCGCGGGGCTTGGCCGTGCAGAGCGCGACATGGTCCTGGGCACGGCAACGGGCCCGGAAAGGTCGGAAGCCGGCGGGGATACCGGTCAGGCCGGGACCGACGGGCTCGCCCCTGAAGCAGGCGGCCCGCCGATGTCCCGACCGAGGCGCGGATCATGAACGAGGAACCCTTCGGCCCGGTCACCATCCCGAATCGCTTCGGCACTCTGGACGCGGCCATCTCCGAGGCGAACCGCCTGCCTTTCGGCCTCGCGGCCTACGGCTGCACCCGCAGCGACGCCGTGGCACACCGGCTTCCAGTCGAAGTGAAAGCCGGCAGATGACGATCAGCCATCCAGGACTTGCCCCGCCGGAGGTTCCCTTCGGCGGGATCAAGGAGCCAGGCTACGGGACCGAAGGCGGCTCCCAAGCGCTGGACGCCTGTTTCGACACCCGCTTTGTGTCGCGGAAGGCTTGAGGTCGGCAGCGGCCGGGGGCCGGTGCCCGCACCTCCCGCCACAGCGCCTGCACAAAAGGCATCTGCGGGGCAGGGCGACGGTGGTGCGGCCCGCTGCCGTATCGCCGCAGACCAAGGGGCCCGACTCTGCAGGGGACCCCGAGGCCGGCAGGCCGCGGCCGGGGTTCCCGCTCCGGACAGGCCCTCGATCTGATCTCCGCCGTTTCCTCACAGCTCCGTCCCGGACGGAGGCGATCCGTCGTCACAAGCGACCGGAATGGCACAGACTGTCCCGGGCAGTCTGCCCGGAGCTTTCGACATTGCGTCGCATCAGCACATCGGGGTCGATGCCGGCAGGGTGCAGACCCTGTTCGTCCGACTGGCGCTCGCGATCAGCTTCACGTCCATCGATCTGGCGGCAACGCGGACCTTTGCGGACGGGACGGCCTTCGGGCTGGCCGGGCACCCGGTGCTGATGGGGCTGAGGCAGATCGGTCTCAAGGGCCCCTTCATCATCCTCGGAGGCCATGCTGTTGCTTCTCGGGCTGCGTGCGGTCCCCGCGCGAAACCGGATCCTCGCGCCCGACACAGCCCTGTTCGGTGGTCGACTTCAGAGCCATCGTTTCTGAAAGGGCTTCGGTGGAGCCTAGAGCGGGCGTCTCGCGCCCGGAGCCGTATCAGACGAACCCTGCAATGATCGCTTCGATGCTGGCTTGCAGGGCGGGCAGGGGGGAGGCGTCGCTGCCTCCGACGGGCGTGAGCAGGATTTCGCGTGCGCCGGCGTCGGCGATGGCGGTGCGCAGATCGCCCTCGGCGGGCTTGTCGGTCAGCACGGCGGCGACGGCATTCCTGCGCAGCCAGCCGGTCAGACGCGCCGCGCGGGCGGGCGTCCATTCTCTCGGGGCGGCGATAATCTCGGCCAGGAGATCGAGGCCCAGATCGGCGGCCAGATAGCTGGCGGCGGGGGTCAGGGTCAGGCACCCGAGATCCGGCGCGGCCAAGAGCCCCTGCTCGGCCTCCGCCCGCAGATCGCGCAGCCGGGCCGCCAGTGTATCGCGGTTGGAGGCGATGCGGCCTGCGACGTCGGGACAGAGGCGTTGCAGATCGGCCGCCGTAATCGCGGCCATGTGGGTCAGGGCCGCGGGCGACAGCCACGGCGCCATCTCGACCTCGAGAGCGCTCATGGGGGTCAGGTCCAGCGCGCGATAGACCGCGTCGTTGCGGGGCGGATCGCGCCGGGCGATGCCCGGTAGCGCGCCGTCCAGCGGGGTCGCCATGTCGATCTCGGTGATGCGCAGGTTGCTGCGCCGCGCCTGCGGATAAAGCGGATCGCCGGGCCAGAGGCTGCGCAGGCTCAGCACCGCATCGGCCTGCGGTGCCAGCTGCGCCAGCGCATCGGCGCCGCGGCCCGGCAGGTAGCTCGGAAGGCGCGAAGCCGGCAGGCGGTCGGGCTGCACGGGCACGACCTCGGCCCCGGTGCCCTCCAGCAGGGCCCGGGCGAGGGCCGCGGCGGCGGGCAGCGCGGTGAGGATGCGCGGAGCGGCGGCGGCCTTGGCGCCCACGGGGCGTGCGCCAATTGGCAGTGCGGCCATGGCAAGCAGGGCGTGGCCGAGCGCGGAGCGGCGGTTGAGGCTCATTCGGAGGCTCCTTTCAGCCCGCGCAGGGCGGCGCAGATCAGGAAGATGGTGCCGGCGATCAGGATCACGGCCGGCCCCGAGGGCACCGGAAGGTCGAACTGCATCGGCAGGAAGATCCCGGCCAGCGTGGCGACGCTGGCGATGGCGACCGAGAGCATCACATAGCCCGCCAGAGAGCGCCCAAGGATGCGGGCGGCGGCGGCGGGGATGACCAGCAGCGCGCCGACCAGCACGGCGCCGATGATCTTGACGCCGGCCACGGTCACCAGCGTGACCATGATGACGAAGAGATAATCGAGCGTCGCCGCGTCGATCCCGCGTGCCCGTGCCAGCATCGGGTTGAAGCTGGCGCCGACCAGCCGGTTGAAGAAGACCACGATCAGCCCCGCCACCGGCAGCGCCACCGCCGCCAGCACGGCGATGTCGCGCCCCGAAACGGTCAGGATCGATCCGAAGAGCACATTCTCGAGGATATGGACATTGATGCGCCCCGCCAGAACCAGAAGGATCGCCGCCCCCATCGCCAGCGACATCGACAGGAACACCCCGATCAGCGTATCCGCGGACAGGCCGGTGCGATTGCGCAGGTAATTCAGCGCGATGCCGAAGATCAGGCAATAGCCGAACAGCGCGCCGTAGGGGCCGGTATAGGGCTCGCCCGCAAGGATGCCGATGGCGACGCCGGTCAGCGCGGCATGGCCCACCGCTTCGGAAAAGAAGGCGTGGCGCTTGATGACCACCAGCGCGCCGAGCGCGCCGAGGAGCGGCCCCGCGATCAGCCCGGCCAGCAGTGCGTTGACCGCGAAGCCCCAGGCCAGCGCGGCGGGCAGCCAGCCTGCCTCGGCCAGCGCCTGCACGGAGTGGCGGAATGTCTCGAAGCTCATGGCTGTGTCCTTCTGTGCGAGAACAGCGCCAGCACCCGATCCGGCGTCAGCTCGGTCTGAGGGGCGCCCTGAAACAGCAGCTGCCCGTCGATGGCACTCACCCCATCGGCCAGCCGGCGGACGGCGGCCAGGTCGTGCTCGACCCAGATCTGCGTCGCGCCCCGGTCGCGCAGCCCGGTCAGGATCGTCTCGAACACCTGCGCGCCGACGGCGTCCAGCGCCGCCATCGGCTCGTCGAGAACCATGAGGTCGGGCTCCCGCCCGTGGCCGTCGTCCAGCGCCTGCGCCAGAAGCACCCGCTGACGCTCTCCGCCCGACAGATCGCCCATCCTGCGCCGCGCCTTGCCGGCCAGACCGACACGGTCGAGCAGCAGGGCAACCCGGTCGCGCAGGACCGCGCGGGGGCGCAGGAAGGCCGGTCGGCGGGCCATGAAGCAGATCAGGAAATCGGTGACGGTCATCGGCAGGTTGCGGTCGAACTCGACGACCTGAGGGACATAGCCGATGCGGCCCGGCACGGCCGGCCAGTCCAGAGCGATGGTCCCGGAGAACGGCGCCTGTCCCATCAGGCAGCGCAGCAGCGAGGATTTGCCGCCGCCGTTCGGGCCTACGACGGCATGGATGCGACCCGGCTCGGCCCGCAGGTCGATCCCGTCGAGGATGCGGGCCGCGCCATAGCGGAGGCCGACCCCTTCGAACCGCACGGCCGGGCCCTGCAGGGCCGCGCTGATCGGAGCGGGGGCGTTCATGCCGCCTGCTCCCGGATCGCGCGCAGGATGGTGGCATAGTTCTGCGCCATCTCGACCTCGAACTTTTCGGGCCTGTAGGGGCCATAGATGATGTGGGACAGCGGATAGAGGCGACTGCCCGTCTCGCGCTCGATGGTGGCGACATAGGGCGAGGGGAAATCCAGCTCCGAGAAGATCACCCTCACGTCGAGATCGCGGATCGCGGCGATGGTCTTGGCCAGCTGCGAGGGGCTGGGCTCGATCCCGTGGGCGGGTTCGACCACCGCCGTGACCTCGAGGCCGAATTCGCGCAGAAGATAGTCGTAGGCGCCGTGGATGGTGGCGATCCGGAACGAGGCGGCGGGCAGATCGGCCAGCCCGGCCATGGCCCCGGCCCGCATCTGCCGCAACCGGCGCGCATAGGCGCGGGCGTTGTCGCGCAGCGGTTCCGCCAGATCGGGGCGCTGGTCGGACAGGGCGCGGGCGATGGTCTGGATCTGCTGGATCGCGCCGGTCACCGACAGGAATGTGTGCGAGTTCACGACCTTTCCGCCGATGGTGCGGTTGTTGCCCATGCGGCTCGACAGCCCGCCCACTGCCGCCAGCAGCGGCACATCGCGATTGGCCTCGATCACCGGCATGTCGGGCTGCGACGAGGCGGCGATCATCCGCTCGGCGAAATCGTCGTGGCCGATGCCGTTCAGCACCACCACGTCCAGCCTGTCGATGCGGCGGATATCCTCGGCGCGCGGCTCGTAGGCATGGGGGTTGAAGCCCTCGGGGATCAGCGGCACGGCCTCGCCGTCCGGGCCGAGGATATTGCTCAGCCACGAGTGATAGGGATGCAGCGTCACGCCCACGCGGAGGGGCTCGGCGGCGCGGGCCCGCGCGGCCCAGAGGATCGCGGGGGCGGCGAGGACAAGACGGCGGGAGATCATTCGGCGGCTCCGGGATCGTGGCGGGTGACGCTGGCCTCGTAGCGGCTGACGACCTGCCGCCATCCCGCGCCCCTCAGCGCGTCCGGCGACGGATCGGCCGGGGCATCTGCGGCGCCCGGGGCCAGCCAGATCGCGGGCGGATCGCCGGGGATGAGAAGAAAGCTGCCCGCCACGCGTGGATCGCCGCTGCGGCCCAGATAGGCGCCCCCGGACAGCGACCAGAGGTGCCCGCCGCGCAGCCCGTCGCTCGCCTGAGGGGCGAAGGGAGGCAGGCCCTCGGCGGCCAGATCGGCAACATCCGGCAGCGCGCCGCCGTCGGAGAGCCAGGCGATCTCGCCGGCCGCGATGGTCAGATCGGCGAGAACCCCCTGTTCGCCGGGTGTGAGGTCGCTGCGCGCGTCGATCTGCCAGGCGGGCAGGCTGGAGGTGTCGTCCACGCGCCGGTGCAGACCGATGACGGCGGCCGAGGCTGTCAGAACCGCCAGACAGAGCGCGCCCACCAGCAGGCTTTCGCGTCGGGCCGAGGCCGGACGGACCACTCTTGTCGTCAATGCTCCAGCCCCTCGATGTCGTGATAATCGATCTCGACCACATGGCCGGGGCCGGCGTCGAAGAGGATGTAGAACTCCCCCTCTGGGCGCTCGAACTGCAGGCGCGAGTCGTCGCCCAGCTTGCCGGGGATCAGGATGTCCTCATCGTAGGAGATCACGTCCAGCGTCACCCCGGCCGCGCCCGAACCGTCGGAAAAGCCGCCGCGGCAGTCGATGATCCGGCCCTCGGCTGCGGCGCATTCCGCAATCGGGTTGTGGGCCAGCGCCGGGGTCGCGCCCAGCATCGCCAAGAGGCCGAGGGCGGTTGCGTGAAGTCGGGTCATGGCTCCTGTCTCCGGTGTTGCAGCCAGTCGGCGGTTGCGGGGGAAATCTGGCGGATGGGGAAGGAGGCGTGGTGCAGGCTGCCGTCCTTGCCCTCGACGGTCAGCCAGATCTCGCTGTCCGGGCCGGTCGAGTTCGGCAGCTGGATCTCCACGGAGCGGTTCCAGCGGTCGGCATCGAAGACGAGGCCCGCGCCGCGCAGCGAGCGGGGCTTGTTCACCTTCAGATAGGCGGCGCGGATCTGGTCGTCGCAGGTGTCGCAGAAGCGGATCTGGTAGGATTTGGTCGGAAAGTCGCCCAGCAAGATGCGCGGCACACGGCGGTCGGCTTCCGCAAGGGTGAAGCGCCACGGTCCCGCCTGCCCGGCGATCGCATCGGCCCTGAGCACCGGCTGCTGGTGCGAGAGGGCGACGGCGGCCAGATAGGTCGGCGGGGCGATGAGTACGGCGGCCAGCACGACCGCGCGCAGGGGCCGGGCGCGCAGGGGCGGCAGGAGGGGCACGGGTGCCGCCGCGCGGCGCTCGCGGGCCGGGGCCGCGGCGCGGGCGCGTTCCCAATAGGGGAAGGCAAAGACAAGCCCGACGCCGGCGACGGTCAGCCAGCCCAGCCAGGTCACCCAGCCGACGCTCGGCCCCCAGCCGGCAGTGCCCTCGACCAGCGCCAGCGCCAGCAGCGGCCAGCCGAGGAGGCGCAGGCCCCATCTTCGGGCCGGTGCGGGCTTCTGGCCCAAGAGCGCGGCCCCCGGCTTGTCCGAGGCCAGCGCCAGCGCCAGAAAGCCGCCCGTCGCCGACAGCAGCATCGCCGCATTGAGCCAGATCGCCGTCATGCGCCGCCCCCCGCGCCCAGAAGCCAGCAGGCCAGCCCCAGCGCCGCCGTGGGCAAAGCCATCCCGATCCACGCCCGGGTGGCCGAGCGCGCGTGCATGACCCAGATCACCGCCAGCGCGTAGAAGAGGAAGCTGAGCAGCATTCCCCACAGCGCCGCCTCGTGCCGGGGGCCGGGCAGGCTCAGCGCCAGCGCCGAGGCCGCGGCCGAGGCCAGCGCATAGCCGCCGAGCGCCGCCGCGCCGATGCGCGAGGCGACGGACAGCTGGGCCGGCAGATCACTCGGCAGGTTCATGGCGGACCCTCCCATGGCCGGCTGAAAGTGCCGGGGCTCCGGCGGATGCGCCGTCCTCATCCGGCACCGCCCATTTGCGCCGCAGCTTCCCGGCCATCAGCGCAAAGAAGGCGGCAAAGCCCAGCATCGACAGGTCGAAGCCTGCCAGCGCCCAGTCTCCCGCCGGAAGGCTCGCGCCCAGATGCCGGTCGGTGGTCAGCGCATTGACCAGCGGGATCGCCAGACAGGCGGCTGCCGCGAGCCGGCACAGGTCGATCCATGCGCGCTTCAGGGGCCGGACCGAGGCCCACAGCAGGGCCCAGCCCCAGCCGAGAAACAGCGCGTGAAACTCCCATTCCGCGCGGCTCTCCATCTGCAGGGGCAAGAGACGGTTGGCCAGAAAGAACAGCGCGATGCCGAAGGGCAGGCCGATGACGGTGCCGGCGTTCAGCACTTCGACCAGACGCAGGCCGAAGCGTGCGCCCGCCGAGGCGCCCTTGATGTGCTTCTGCCGGCGCTTGACGGTCCAGAGCACCAGCCCCGTCGCGATCACCCCGCAGCCGAGGAGCCCCGAGACCACATAGAGCCAGCGCAGCACCCAGCCGGCGAAGATCCCCTCGTGCAGATCGAAGAGGAGGCGCTCGGTGCGGGCGGCGGCGCCGTCGCGGTCGTCCGGCGGCAGTGGCGCGCCCTCCACCGCGTCGAAGCGCAGAAGCGCGGGCCGCAGCCCGCCCATCCGGTCTCCGGCGACGCCCGACAGCTCGACGAAGGGCGGCTCGCCGCGCGGATGCTCGATCCGTAGCTCGGCCACGCGGCCGGTGCCCCAGTCCGCCTCGGCCTGCGTCACCAGCCGGGCCAGAAGCGCGGCCTCGGCGCGGGCGGGCTGATAGCCGGCCCTGTGCACGGGGGAACGGTCGTCCCAATAGCGGTTCATCGCCGCATCGCCCGTGCCATAGACCGCCGCGACCGGCGCCGGCGCATACCATGTGGTGAAGAAGACCAGCCCGCTGTAGGTGATCATGGTGAAGAACGGCAGGCACATGACGCTGATGACGTTATGCGCGTCGAGCCACGACCGCTGACCCTTGCCGGGGCGGAAGGTGAAGAAGTCGGCGATGATCTTCTTGTGCGTGATGACGCCGGAAAAGACCGCCATCAGCATCAGCATCGTGCAGATGCCGACGATGTAATAGCCGACCCAGTAGGGCACATAATGCAGCGCATAGTGCATCCGGTAGAGACCCGCCCCGCCCCATGTGTCCCGCGGCTCGGGAGAGGCCAGCGCCTGACCCGTGACCGCATCCAGCACCTCGGATCCGGTGCGCCCGAAGTCCTGCCGGTCGGGCGGCATCTCTTCCCAGCGGATCGACAGCGGCTGCCAGCCGCGCGGCTGGCGCGCCGCATGCGGCAGAACGATCTGCCATGACTTCGCCTCGGGCGCGTTCGCCTCGAGCCGCGCCAGCGCATGGCCGATCATCACATCCACGGAGGGCAGATCGCCCCGCGCCTCCATCGGCAGCTCGGGGCGCATCCAGCGCGAAATCTCGTACTGCACATAGCCCGCCGTCCCGGTCACGAAGACCAGAAACAGCACCCAGCCGACCACGAGACCCGTCCAGGTATGAAGCCATGCCATCGATTGGCGGAACGAGCTGTGCATTGCGGAAAAGATCCCGTCTGAAAAGGTGGATCCCGCCCCGACCGGCCCTCGCGGGGGGCGGGCGAGAGGCCTAGAACCGGCCGCGAAGCGTCAGCGTGGCGTTGCGCGGCTCGCCATACCAGTTGCCGCCGTTCGGCACGCCCAGCGTGGCGTAATAGGTCTTGTCCAGCAGGTTGTTCACGTTCAGCGCGACGCTCCACCGGTCGTCGACCCGATAGTTCACATGCGCATCCCAGACGGCATAGCCGCCCTGCCGGATCTCGAAGTCGGGTTGCGTCCAGCCGTTCTCGCCCATCAGCCAGTAGGTGCCGGTGTTGGCATGCTTGCTCTTCACCGTCACGCCGCTGCCGACCGTCCATTTCGAAAGATCGCCCGGCAGGTTGTATTCCGTCCAGAGCTTGAACATGTGCTTGGGCGTAAGGGCGTGATAGGGGGCGTCCGCGTTCTCGTTCTTGTTCTGGTTGTAGGTGTAGCCCGCAAAGACCTGCCAGCCCGGCGCGATCTCGCCCGAGGCCTCCAGTTCGACGCCCTGACTGACGATCTTGCCCAAGGGCAGATAGAAGGTGCCGTCCTCGTCGCCGTAGCGCGTATCCTCGACCGCCTCCCCGTTGCGCTCGATCCGGTAGAGCGCGGCCGCAACGTTCAGGCGGCCCTCCATCAGCTCTCCCTTGGCACCCAGTTCGAAGTTGCGGCCGGTGATCGGGTCCAGCTGCGTCGGGTTCTCGGGCGGGCCTGCGTAGGTGTTGCCCTGCGGCTTGTAGATCTCGGTGAGGCTGGCATAGGTGGTCCAGTCGGGCGTCAGATCGTAGGTGACGCCGACATAGGGCGTGAAGATGCCGGTCTCGCGCCAGCGGAAGCTGCTGTCGCGATAGGTGACATTGCCGTCCTCGTCGCGGTTCTCGGCGATCTCGCGGTGGGTGTAGTTGCCGTAGCGGCCACCGACGATGACATGCGCCCGGTCGCTTACCGCCATGTCCAGCCGGGCATAGACACCCTGCTGCTTGGCCCCATAAGCGGGCCAGCCGGTGGTCGCCCCCGTCAGGGTCGCCGGCGGAAGATCGAGACCCGGGAAATCGCCGATCGTCAGGCTGCCATCGGGGAACGAGGTTTCATAGAGATTGCGGATCTGCTTGCCGTCGCTGCGCCGCCAGTCGGCCCCTGCGACCAGCTTGTGTTCCCGGCCCCAGGCTTCGAAGCGCCCGCTGATGCTGAGATCGACCGCATCCGAGTGGTTGCCCGCATCCTCCGAGAAGGCGCCCGGATCGCCGATGACGCCGGTGGCAGGGTCCACCGGACCGCCCACCGAAAGCTCCGTATAGCGATAATCGAACCGCTGCCGCATGGCGCTGAATTTCAGCGTCCAGTCCTCGCTGAAGCGATGCTCGGCCCCGATGAACATGTCCCAGGTGGTGGTCTCGCGCGTGGACCAGTCGGTGTTCAGCGCGATGCCGCGGTCCAGCCCCAGCTGGGTTCCGTCCGTATAGGTCGGCAGGCCCTTCGCCCAGCGGATGCCGTTCTGGTGCTGGTAGGTGGCCCCGGCGTGGATGGTGGTATCGGGCGTCAGATCATATTCCAGGATCCCGTAGGCGACCTGCTTTTCCTCGTCCGCCGGGGAATAGAAATACTCGCGGTCCTGCCAGGCGCCGATCATCCGCCCGCGCAGGCGACCGTCTTCGGTCAGGGGGCCGGAGAGATCGGCCTCGAGGCGGCGGTTGTTCCAGCTGCCATAGGCCAGCGAAACCGAGGATTGCCGCTCGTCCGTGGGGCGCTTGCGGGCCAGATTGACGGTGCCGCCCGGTTCGCCCGCCGCCGAGAACAGCCCTTCGGCACCGCGCAGCACCTCGACCCGATCGTAGATCGACAGGTCGAAATCGGGACGGAAGGTCGATTCATAGGCGGTGCCCAGATTGTCGACCTGATAGTTGGCGATGGTGAAGCCGCGTGAGAAGAACTGCGGATTGCCGGAGCCGTCGGTGGCGGCCACCACCCCCGGCGCCTTGGCCATCGCTTCGGACATCATGGTCAGGTTCTGGTCTTCCAGCACCTTGTCGGTCATGACGGTCACCGATTGCGGCACCTCTTTCAGCGAGTCCGCCCCCCGCGCCACGCTGGCGGCGCCGGTGGCATAGGAACCGCTCCCTTCGGTCGCGGCGCCACCGCCGCTCACCGAGATCGTATCCAGCAGGATCGAGCCATCCGGGCCCGTGTTCGACGCCCCGGTGGCACCGAGAGCCACGATCGTCACCGTATCGGTGGCGGTATAGCGATAGGTCAGGCCGCTTCCGGCAAGGAGACGGGAGAGCGCCTCCGGCGCGGTCAGGGCTCCGGACACGCCGGGCGACTGCTTCCCGCGCACGAGATCGGCCGGGTAGAGGATCTGGAGACCGGAGCGTTCCCCGAAGCGCGTGATGGCGAGGCCGAGCGGTCCGGCAGGCACCGCGTAAAGGGTGGATTCCTCCTGCGCCGCTGCAGGACGGGACAGCCCGTTCCCCGAAACGAGGGCGGTCGACGCCAGCAGCGCGAGGCTGATGCGCATGCCAAGACCCGTCTTGGCCCGGCTGTCGGGGAAACTCTGCCTCATGATCTCAAACTCCGTCCACGGTAGAGGCGGCACCGAAACGATGCCCGATATCCCCTAGACGGCTGCCGGGCGGGGGCACCTCACCCCCTCGGACCAATTTCTTATCATTTTTGTCGGAAGACCTGCGGCGACCGGATCAGGCGGGGCGCAGCACGACCAGATAGCGGGTCACATGGGTGCTGCGCACCGGAAGGGTGTTCTCGATGGCCTCCAGAACCCCGTCGGGATTGGCGATGTCGAAGATGCCGCTGACCCGCATGTCGAGCAGGCGGGCACTGGTGACCTGAATGGTTCCGCGGCGATACCGGTTCACGTCCGCCAGAACCTGACGGAGCGGCCGATCCTCGAAGATCAGCTTGCCGCGCAGCCATGCGGTCTGGATCTCGGCATCGAAGGGCTCCACGGCCTCATGGGCTCCGTTGCCGAAGGAAATGCGCTCGCCTTCTTCCAGCTGGATCTCGCCGAGCCCGGCCGTCTGCAGGGTGACGGCGTGCTGCTCCACCGCCACGGTTGCGCTGCCGTCCCAGAGATGGACGGAAAAGCGGGTGCCGCGCGCCGTGATGGTCCCGCCCTCCGCCCGCACGCGGAACGGACGGGGGTCGGGCGCGATGTCGAACAGCGCGCGCCCGCGCTGCAGATGGAGACCCCGGACCTGATCGTCGAACTCGAGGGCGAAGGCCGTCTCGGCATCGAGATCGACGGTGCTGCCGTCCTCGAGCACGGCCCGCCGGGTTTCCCCGGTTCCGGTATGTTCGGTGCTCCGGAGGAAATCCGGCAGGCCGTTCAGCGAGACATAGCCGCCCACGAGCCCCGCGGCCATGCTGCCCGACAGAACCATGCGCCGCGACAGGGCCCGTGGGGCCGCGGGCATCGGCGTGATCCGCCGGGGATCCCGGAGGGCATCGAGATCGCTCCAGATCCCGCCGAGCCTTGCATATTCGGACCGGTGCCGGGGATCTGCCGCAAGCCAGGAGGCATGGCGCGCCCGGTCGGCTTCGGTCGCATCCCCCGAATTCATCCGCACGAACCAGCTCAGCGCCTCGTCACGGACATCGCCGCGCGGGCCTTGCAGGTCTGGACTGTCATTGGCGCGTGCCATCGGGGTCACCGGCTCAGGGATATATCGACCGAACGGAAATGGAGGCGGAGCGGTCCTTCTCTCTTCAGGACGGATGAGGACCCCGACCCCCTCACCCCCGTTCGAGCATTTCGCCGATCACAGATCATCGAGCAGGTCGCCCAGACCGTCACGGCACTGTGCGAGCGCCTTCATGATCAGCTTTTCGACCGCGCTCCGGCTGATCCCCAGACGCGCGGCGATCTCGGAATGGCTCAACCCGTCGAACTTGTGCAAGAGGAAAACCTGTCGCTGCCGGGGCGGCAATTCGGCGACGATCTCTTCCAGACGCGCCAGGCGCTGACGAAAGTCGACGATACGTTCTGCCGACGGGAGGTCGGCAGGCTGATCGTGGACCTCCGCTGCCGAGAAGTGCCTCTCTCGAACCCTCTGCGCGCGAAGCCGGTCGATTGCCAGATTTCTCACCACCTGCCCGACATAGGCGGCCGGGCTCGACATCTCCTCGACATCCTGCACCTTCGCGAGCCTGAGCCAGGCGTCCTGCATCACATCCTGAGCATCGCACAGGGTCCCCGGTCGGCGCGTCAGATGGCGCGACAACCGATCGTAGCCGCTCATCAAGGCGCCGAAGACCCCATGAGGATCGTCACGCTCGGCCATGCACCGCATCCCTCGCCGACAGTGGCGATGGCTCTGGGACAACCAGTGCCTGCGTGCGGCCATGCCGCACGGCTGCCCTGTGCCGGAAAATGTCGCTGTGATCTGGGGTCATTGCGGACGTCCGTTCTCCAACCATCGGCAGCGACAGATGACGCTGAACCTGAGCTGGCTGGTGGCTGACCCGCGCCTCATAGTATTGACTGCCTCGGCAAGAGGCAACCGCACATCCACGGATGACTGGCGAGGCATCGGGAGACGGATCGTGCCCGGAGCTGTGCGGCAGGGGCGGGGCGCTGCCGCAGGACTCGGCTGGGGCGGAGGCGGCTTTCCCTGCCGGACCTGTCCCGCGACCTCTGTGAGAGGTGGTGGGCGCCCCGAAGTTCGGCAATCTTCTTTGCCTGTGCCGGCCTGCGTGCAGAGCCCCCTGCCGGCCGCACAGGCCGATGGCGGAGGCAGGCGACACGGGCGAGGCAGCCGCGCCGTCTTCATCCGCGGCTGTGCGCCCGCTGGCCTCGCGCGCGTGCGGCGCCTCAGGTTGCGGCCAGCATCAGGCGGTGCTGGTGCGACGCGCGGATATGCTGGCGGATCGCCTGCTCGGCCGCGTCCGGATCGCGCGTCTGCAGCGCCTCGACGATCTGGATATGCTGGTCGTGGGCCGAACGCGCGCGGGCGCCTTCGCCCAACAGGCTCGGCAAGAGGGACATGGTGACCGAAAGCTGCTCGAGCGCCACCAGCAGATAGCGGTTGTGGGCTGCCAGCGCGAGCAGCCGGTGAAACCGCTTGTTGATTTCGGAGAGCTGCTGCGGATCGTCCAGCGCGCCCGCCTCCATCGCGACCAGATCCTTGAGGGCGGTGAGCTCGACATCGCTGCCCGACAGCGCGGCCAGCCGCGCGGCCGCCCCCTCCAGCACCTCGCGCATCATGTAGAGCTCGCCGATCTGCTGGTGGCTGAGGTCGGTGATGATGAGCCCGCGCCGGGGCACGTTGGTGAGCAGCCCGTCGATCTCGAGCTTCGAGATCGCCTCGCGGATCGGCGTCCGTGAGACGCCGAACTTCTCGGCGAGCGCCACTTCGGTCACACGTTCGCCGACCTTGAACTCGCCGCTGTGGATGGCGTCGCGCACCTGCTCATACACGGTGTGGCTGATGTCGCGGGCTTTGGGGGTCTTCGTCATGATGCCTTTCTCGACATGTCCAGCGACAGCGATACGCTTGTTCCCGGATGTATCCAAGTTCGCATGTGCCGGGGTGCCGACCGGCAGCTGCTCGGGCCCTGGTCGAACGTCAGCCCGAGACGTGACGCCCCATTTCTCCCGGCACGCGTTCTGGACCCGACGCCCTTCCGAGGCGCTGGCATGTACTTTTGCGGCGGCTATTAAAGGTCGTAGTAAATACTACTATAGGGTGCCGACAGGAGAAGCCTGTGCCGAAGACGGAGCTGCGACATGATGGATCGGCGCGTGTGCGTTTGACAGTGGACCGGCCGCAGGATCCGGCTGCTGCGCGACCTGATCCCCCGCCATGGCGGGGCGGCATGAGCCGGCGCCAATTGCATTCGGGCGCGAGGAATGGTAGCTGCAGATACTGCCAGTAGCTCCCGCCCGTCCCGGAGACCCCATGGATATTGCCGACCCGCTCCAGTCGCTCCTTGCCGATCTGCAGGGCCTGCATTTCAGCGATTACGAGTCGCGCGCCTATCTGGCCCTGCTGAAGATCCAGCCCGCGACCGCCTACGAGGTGGCCAAGGAGGCCGCGCTGCCGAAGGCCAATGCCTATTCCGTGCTGGAGAGCCTCGGCCGCAAGGAAGCGGTGCAGCCGGTCTCGGAAAGCCCCGTCCGCTATACCGCGACCCCGCCCGAAGTGCTGCTCGCCGCCATCGTCGAGACGACCGAGCGGCGGGCCGCGCGGATCAAGGAGGGGATCGGCAAGCTCGGCACCGTGCCTCAGCATGAATATGTCTGGTCGATGACCGGCGAGCACGCGATCAACGCGCGCATCTCGCAGATGATCGACGCCTCGGTCACGCATCTCTGGATCAAGGGGTCGGAGGATCACCTCGAGCGGCACCTCGACCGGCTGGAGGCCGCGGCCCGGCGCGGGGTCGACGTGCTGATTGTGCTGTTCGGGACGAAGGTCGAGCACTTCTCCTGCGGGGGGCGGATCACCGTCATGCTGCATGAGGGGAACGGCATCCCGGTGGCGATGGCGCGGTGGCTGGTCAGCCTCACGCGGGATTTCGAGGAGGCTTTGGTGGCCGAATTCGGCAGCCAGCCCCACGGCTCCTACACGCGCAACAGGCCGCTGGTGAACATCTTCGACAGCCTGATCCGGCACGAGATCTATTTCTGCGAGATCTTCGCGATCTTCGGCGACGAGATCCAGGAGCGCTTCGGCCCGGCGCTGTTCGAACTGCGGCAGAAATACCTGCCGCAGCCGCAGGTCGAGACGCTGCGCGACCTCATCGAGGCCACCGACAAGCTCTGACCCCCGCGACCGCAGGGCTCACCCCAAGCGCGGCGCCCCAGGTCGTCCCGCCGGGCGCGGGCAGGGGCGCGCGGGCCAAGCGGCTCGAGGAGAGCCGCGGCAGGGCGCAGCTTTCGACGGGCGGGATGCTCGGAGCCGGCGCGTGGACCTCGGTCCGTTTCCTCCGCGATCCCCACCGGCCCCTCCGCGGGGTCTGCGGCCCCGGGGCATGGTCCGGTGGCCGCAGCCCATCCTATTGCCGCAGGCCCGGCTCGGTCAGCGAGCCCTCCCTGTCTTGGTTGCGGTCCGGTCCCGGCGGTCTCGGACCGGCGCCGGGCCGCGGCGCGGCCAAGCGGGGGCCGGCGTCGTCATCAGCACGAGGATCCCGCTCAGCCCGAGGAAGAGCGCGGCGATGCCGCCGGGCATCAGCCTCGCCGGGACGCCGTCCGAGAGCGACAGCGCCTGCCGGAACGACCGTTCGAGGTTGCCGCCGAGCGCCACGGCCAGCACAAAGGGCATGAGCGGCACGCCCGCCCTGCGCAGCAGGAAGCCCGCGACCCTGAAGAGAAGCGCCACCTGCACCCCGCCTGCAGCGCGGGATAATAGCCGCTGCCATCGGCGAGCGCGTGGTTCGAGGTCACGGGAAAATCCGCCCCATGCCGGACAGGCCGGAAGGACCGCGCCCGCCGCGAGGCCGCCGCTCGCCAGCCAGCTGTCGGCCGATCTGCCGATCCCGCCCTGTGCCACGAGGGTTTACGGTCGCCCGGCTCTCGCAGGCGGTGAGGCCCGCGAGGCCCGAGCCCACGACGACGACATCAGCACGCCGCTTCGGAGATCTTTACCTCTTCCTCTCTTCTTCGGCCGGCCTCTCCGCCAGCCGCGGTCGCCGCGCGCCTAGAACTCCAGCAGGGCGCGCAGCTCCTCGATCCTGCGCCTTGGCGCGAAGAGCTCGCCCGCCATCAGCAGCCGGGCCGTCCGCTCCACCGCCGCCCGCTCGATCCGCCAGCCGTCCGCGCCTTCCCGGACATGGGCCGAGACGGTCAGCACGCCCGCGGGATGGCCGAGCCGGGCCCGGTCGCCCTCGGCCCGCGACAGCTCCTGCACCACGCTGCCGGGCAGGCGCCCGGCCACCGCCGAACAGATGGCGCCGGTGACGGCCAGCGTATTGTGCGGCTTCTGCATGGCAAGCTGGCGCAGGCAGACATCCATCCCCTCGGCCGAAACCGGCCCGTCCGGGGCCCGATAGTCCTGCGGCGGGCCCACCATGATGACCCGCGGGATGTTGGGCGAGCGCTGCGCGGCCTCCTCGGGGCGGCCGACGAGGCCCAGCACCGTGGCGGCCCAGCCGCGGATCGCCTCGAGATCGGCCATGAGCGCCCCGTTCGCGAGGATCTCGGCGGGGCTCTCGGCCCCGCTGGCGCGGAGTGCCGCGGCCGGCACGAAGACGAAGGGCGTCGCCGCATCGACGAAGGAAACCGGCACCTCGCGCGCCCCGAGCCGCACCATGTCGCGCACCGAGCCCGTGGGCAGGAGCTTTCCGCTCACCGCGCCCGCGCAGTCGCCGAAGTCGAGCGCGATGGAGGAGCCGGTGCCGGGCACGCCCGGAACCCGCGCCTCGCCCTCGATGCAGGGAAAGCCGTCCGCCACGCGGAAGCGGGCGGTCACGATCTGGCCGGTGTTGGTGGTATGGATGCGCACCGAGGTCTCGGGTTCCTGCGGGGCGATCAGGCCGCGGAGGATGGCGAAGGGGCCGACGCCCGCCAGCATGTTGCCGCAGTTGCCGCCCGAACTGACCATGGGGCGGTCGATGCCCACCTGCAGGAACGTGTAATCGAGATCGGCCTCGGGGTGGGTCGAGCGGCCGACGACGGCCGCCTTGCTGGTCAGCGGATCGGAGCCGCCGATCCCGTCGATCTGCCGGCGGTCCGGCGAGCCGTAGCAGGCGAGCAGGAGCGCGGCGCGCTCCTGCCGGTCCGCGGGCAGGTCCTCTTCGAGGAAGAAGGCTCCGCGGCTCGATCCGCCCCTCATGAAGAGGGCGCGGACCGAGACCTGCTGCGGGTCGCCCGCCTGCCGGGCCGTTCCGGGTGCGGGAACATGCAGCATGGCCGCCTCAGGCCGCCCGGAGGGCGGGCTTGCGGTCGGGCACGACCGTGAGCGCGGGGATCTCGCCCGCATCCGCCTCGGTGTCGAGCGCCATCAGCCGCCGGCTGATCTCGGCGATCCGCGCTTCGTCGAGCACGAGGCCCGCCGTGCTCATGAACTTCTTCTCGAGCTCCTCGGCCGAGAGCGGGTTCGTAGGCTCGCCGCGCGGCTCCTCGCTCCGGTGCGATAGGCTGCGCCCGTCCTTCAGGCCGAGTGTCACCACCGCCTGCCGGCCGCCCACGCCGAACTCGGGCTCGGCCACCAGCTCGACCCGTGCGGCGAGCTCGTGGATCGCCTGATCGGCATAGCCGTCCCAGTAGTCGCGCAGGCCGTTGCCGCCGCAGGCCAAGGCCAGCGCCACGCCGAACTGCGTGCTGCCCATCGCGGCATTCAGGCTGGGGCAGGGGAACTTCGAGGCCTGCCGGATGGCGAGGCCGCTCATCTTCACCGAGATCGTGTCGATCTCGTCGAGCGACACGCCCTCCTCGTGGAAGAGCTGCGCGAGGTCGATGGGGCCGTGCGCATAGCGGCAGGCGGCGTGCGGCTTGAAGCCCACCTCCATGATGGCGAACTCCGTGCCGAGACCGTCGAGCAGGTCCGAGACGCGCACGCTGTCGGTGAAGGCGTTGAAGAAGCCCTCCTTCGACTCGAGCACCTTCTTCGGGCCGGTGAAGCCGCGATGGGCCATGACGCCCGCGAGCACGCCGTTGAAGGCGCCCTTGCCCGGGCCGAAGGGCTTGGCCATGCAGGGATCGTCGAGATAGGACTGGATGCCGCTCGACTGCATCGCCGCAAGCCCGATGGCATTGGCAATCCCTTCCTCGTCGCAGCCGAGGAGCCGCGCCGTGATGACGGCGGCGCCCATCAACGAGACGGTCGAGGTGGTGTGATAGCCCCGGTGCCGGTGGCCGGGGTTGATGGCCTTGGCCACCCGGATCGCGATCTCGTAGCCGGCCACCACGGCCGCCACCACATCCTCGCCCCGGGCGTGGCTGATCTCGGCCGCGGCGAAGGCCGAGGGGATCAGCACCGAGCCCGCCTTGATGAGGCCCGAGCCATGCGCGTCGTCGAGTTCGACCCCGTGGCCCATCGCGCCGTTGCAGAGCGCTGCGAGCGGCGCCGGCACCTTGTCGCCGTAGCCCACAATGGTGCTCTCGGGCTTGCCGCCCCATTCCTGCACCAGCCGGGTGATGGCGATGGCGGCCTCGCTGATGGCCGAGGCAGCGATCTGGTTGCCCACGCCGTCGCGGATGATGAGCTTGGCCTTCTCCTGCACCGGGGCGGGCAGATCCTCGTAGCGCAGGGTCGCGGCCAGCTTGGCAAAGCGGCGCGTCAGGCCCTGAAGGTCGCTGGTGTCGCGGACATGTTCGTTCATCGGCTCTTCCTTGGATTCAGAGGCTGCGGGTGATGGTGAGGATAGGGGCGAGCAGCGGATGCCGGCTCTTGATAGTATGTAAAGCTACTACCAATGGGCAGAGCCTGTCAACGACGCTGCCCGTGGTTGCCTGTTGCCGGATAATCTACTGAAATAAAAGTGCTTTTCCTGGATCGACCTGTTGTCGCGGCCCCGTTTCGGCCGCGCCTTGCGCCCTTTGATGGTTGTTGATACTACCACCGGAAGGAATCGGGCGGGGCCGAGACCGGCCGGAGGCCTCCTCGCCGACTGCCCGCCCGGCGGCGGATCGGTCTGCCGCCTCCGGTCCGGGACGAAGGAGCCTCTCGGGATGAACACCGTTGCGCAGGGCACACGCTGATGGCGGACGATCCTCCGGTCCCCGCCTCGCCGGTCACGCCCCTCCAGCTCTTCCTCGGCTTCGCCACCGTCAGCCTGGTCGGCTTCGGCGGCGTGATGCCCTGGGTCCGCTGGCTTGTGGTGGACCGCAGGCGCTGGTGCAGCGCCCAGGAATTCGCGAGCCTCTTTGCGCTCGCCAATTTCCTGCCCGGCGGCAATGTGCTGGGGGTCTCGGTCATGGTCGGCGGGCGCCTCGCCGGACGGTGGGGCTCGCTGGCGGCCGTGCTGGGCCTCGTGGCGCCCGCGGCGGTGCTCGTCTGCCTGCTGGCCGAACTCTACCGGCGCAACGCCCATCTCGAGGCCGTGCAGGGCATGGTCGCGGGGATGGGGTCGGCCGCAGCAGGGCTCATCGCGGCCATGGGCCTGCGGATGGTCTGGCCGCTGCGGACGAGCCCGCGCGCTCTGGTGATCGTGCTGCTCGTGGCGACGGCCGCGGCGGTCCTGCGGCTGCCGCTGGTCTGGATCCTCGCCACGATGCTGCCCGCGAGCCTGATCGCGGCGCGGCTGACGGAGCGGTAGCGATGGACACTCCGCTCGGCCTTCTCACGCTGAAGATCCTGTTCCTCTCCTGCATCGCGGTGGGCGGCTTCATCGCCACGGTGCCCGAGCTGAACCGCTTCGTCGTCCATGTGCAGGGCTGGATGACCGATGGCACCTTCGCCACGCTCTTTGCCCTGTCGCAGGCCTCGCCGGGGCCGAACCTCATTATCGCGACCCTCGTGGGCTGGGAGGTGGCGGGCCTGCCCGGGGCGGCGCTCGCCACGCTCGCCACCTGCCTGCCGACGCTGTTCGTGGCCTATGCGGCCATGCGCTTCCGGGCCCGGCACGGGCAGGCCGGCTGGTTCCGGATGGTGGAGCGGGCGATCCTGCCCATCGCCGTCGGGCTGATCCTTGCGACGGCGGCGCTGCTGGCCGCCACGACCTCCGACGCCGAACCGCGCAGGCTGGCTCTGACCGGCTCTGCCGCGCTCTTCCTCCTCGTGACGCGCCGCAGCCCGCTGATCCCGCTGGCCGTCGCCGCAGCGCTGGGCGCGGCCGGCCTGTTGTAGCAGGCAAGGCGGGCGGGCATCCGATGCGATGCCTGTCCCGATCAGCGGCTGCGTTCGGTCTTCATCGACCGGTCCACCTCGGCCGAGAGGATCGCCGTCACCTCCTGCCGATACTGGCCGAGCCGGGGATCGGCCGGATCGCGCGGGTGGGGCAGGTCGATCTTCACATCCGCCACGATGCGCGAGGGCCGCGCGCCGAGGATCAGCACCCGGTCGGCCATCAGCGTGGCCTCCTGCACCGAATGGGTCACCATCAGGATCGTCTTGCTGGCAGCGATCCACAGATCCTGCAGATCCTTCATGACATAGTTCTTCGTCTGCACGTCGAGCGCGCCGAAGGGCTCGTCGAGGAGCAGGATGTCGGGCTCGCAGGTCAGCGCGCGCGCGATGGCCACGCGCTGCTTCATGCCGCCCGAGAGGGTGGCGGGATAGGCATCCTCGAACCCGCCGAGCCCGGTGAGCCGGATCCATTTCCGCGCCCGCTCTTCGGCTTCGGCGCGGGGCAGGCCCGCGATCTCGGGGCCGAGCGTGATGTTGCGCAGGACCGTCCGCCAGGGAAAGAGCACGAACTCCTGAAACACGATCCCGCGATCAGGGCCGGGCTTCACGATGGGCGCGCCATCCACCTTCAGCACGCCCGATGTGGTCTTGAGGAAGCCCGCGATCGCATAGAGCATGGTCGACTTGCCGCAGCCCGACGGGCCGATGATCGAGACGAACTCGCGCTCGCGGATGGTGGTGGTGAAATCCTCGACGGCGGTCACGCTGCCGAAGCGGACGCCCGCGCCCTCGGCGGTGATCTTGGGCCTCGGGGCCGGAACGACCGTCTCGCGTACCGGATGGGCCAGGATGTTCTCAACGTTCGACATTGACGCCCCACTTCTCGATGGTCCGTTTCTCGAGGGCGCCGACGACGCCCCGCTCGATCAAGAGCCCCAGGACGGAGATCGTGAGGATCCCGCCATATATGCTCTTCATGTCCATATATTCCTGCGCGTCGTAGATCATGAAGCCGAGCCCGTGCGAGCTGGCCGCCAGCATCTCGGCCGCGATGAGCGCCCGCCAGGCATAGCCCACGCCGAGCTTCAGCCCGGTGATGAGATACGGCAGGATGCCGGGGATGATGACATAGCGCAGCGTCTGGAGCCGCGAGGCGCCCATCGAGGCCGCGACCCAGTAGGTCTTGCGGGTCATCATCTCGATGCCGGTCACGACATTGTAGATGATCTCGAAGCTGGCCGCGATGAAGACGACCGTGATGGTGGTGCGGTTGTCGATGCCGAAGACCAGAAGCAGGATCGGCGTCCAGGCCAGCGTCGGGATCGGCATGAGGGCGCTGATGATCGGCTTGAAGATCGCGCGTCCCCAGCGCGTGAGGCCGATGGCGAGCCCGATCAGCGAGCCGAGCACCAGCGCGAGCCCCACGCCCGCCAGAAGCCGGTAGAGGCTGAGCGCGATGTCGAGCAGGACGCCGTAGGGCGGATCGCCGTTCGGCCCGGCCGAGACCCAGAGGGCCGCAAGGATCGCCGTGGGCGGCGGAAAGAGGAAGTCGCTGATCGTGCCGGTGCGGGCGGCGATCTCCCAGAGGCCGAAGAGGAGGCCCAGCGAGACGACCGGCCGGACGAAGGCCATGGGCAGGGCGAAGGGGCGGGCGCGGCGGGGCGCGGCGGCGGTCTCCATCGTCATTGGCGCCCTCCGGTGCCCGCGTCGCGGACATACCAGCGGTGGATGGTCGCGCGCTCGAGCGTGCCGAAGAGCAGATGTTCGATCGCCATGCCGATGGCCGCGAGGCAGACCACGCCCACGAACATGGTGCTCACATCCATGTAGGAGCGGGCCGAGAAGATCATGTAGCCGAGCCCGCTGGTGAGGGCGGCCAGCATCTCGGCCGCAACCAGCGTCCGCCAGGAATGGGCCATGCAGAGCTTGAAGCCGGTGATGAGCGCGGGTAGCGAGGCCGGGATCAGCACCCGGCGCAGCACGTCGAGCCGGCTGCCGCCCATCGAGCGGACGACCCAGACCGGCTGCGTCCCGCAGGCCCTGACCCCCTGCATCGTGCTGTAGAGGACGGGAAAGACCGCGCCGAGGAAGCAGACGATGACGATGGTCAGATCGCCCGGGCCGAAGACCACCAGAAGGATCGGCGTCCAGGCCACGGCGGGCAGCGGCAGCATGAGGCTGAGGATCGGGCTCATCCAGAGCTGCGCCTCGCGGCTCAGCCCGAGGAGGAAGCCCAAGGGCACCCCCACCGCCACCGCAAGCGCAAAGGCCAGAAGCGCGCGCTTGAGGCTCGCGCCGATATGGCCGAAGAGGACCGCCCTGTCCCCGGTGAGCCCCAGAAGCTCGACGGCACGGGCGAGGATCGTGCTCGGCGCGGGCAGGATGCTCGCCTGGGCCAGTCCGGTGCGCACCGCCAGCTCCCACAGCAGCAGAAGGCCGAGGATGGACAGCAGGAATTGCGTGGCCGCCGTGACCTTCGTCACCTCGCGGATGCGGTATTCGTCGCGCAGCATCGGCAGGACCTTGGCGTCGAACACCTGCCAGGCGAACATGCCCGGCTGGCGCAGCACCTCGCGGCCGTATCTGGCGTAGGTGTAATTGCGGAAGTCGGCGCCCTCGTCCACGAAGCGCTCGCCGTTGGCATTCACCATGATGCCGAACGGATAACTGTGCTTCTGGTAATTGTCGCCCTCGACCGGGAGGATCCCGCGGCACGAGGGCCGTATCTGCCGTGCCCGGACCTTCTCACGCGTGCGACAGGCGTACTCCCGCAGGCTGCCGGATCGGCGCCAACCGAGGGGTGGGGCGGCGGCCATCAGCCGTCCACACAGCCGGGGCCTGGTCGGTGGCAGGTCCGGCGTTTGGGGCCGGCAGCGGGGCCGGGACGACGCGCGGAGGTATAAATAGTATTGATGACGTTCAAAGATAGTATTAAAACTGCAGGTTCAGCGAGGAGGCGGGTTGGTGAGACGGGTTGACGGCGAGCGAAGGGACGATCCGCCGCGGGCGATCCTTGTCGACTGGGGAACCAGCCGGATGCGGGCCTGGATCTGGCGGGGCGGCCGGGATCTCTCGCCGATGCACAGCGACGACCGGGGCATGAAAACGCTCACGCAGGCCGACTATCCCGCCGTTCTGGCACAGGCGACGGCGAGCCTCGGGGCGCCTGCGGGCACGCCTGTGCTGATCTGCGGCATGGCCGGCGCCCGCGGAGGGTGGCTCGAAGCGGGCTATCTTGCGGCTCCGACCGACCTCGGTGACCTCCACCGGCATGCACGGCGGGTCGGGCTTCCGGATCGGGACGTGCGGATCCTGCCCGGGGTCTCCTGCAGCGGGACCGCGCCGGACGTCATGCGGGGCGAGGAGACGCAGCTCGCGGGCCTCCTCGACGACCCGGCCCCGGGCCTCACCTGCCTGCCCGGCACGCATTCGAAATGGGCGCGACGCGACGGCTCGGTCCTGAGCGGCTTCACCACCTTCATGACCGGCGAGCTGTTCGAGGTAATCGGCCGGCACAGCATCCTCGCGCGAACGCTGGGCGAGGGCTGGGACGATGCGGCCTTCCTCGAGGCGGCCGAGGAGGCGCTGTCGGCGCCTGAGCTGGTCTGGCGCGCCTTCTTCGGGCTGCGGGCCTCGGCCCTGCTGGAGGAAGGGCGCCCCGTCTCGGCGCGGGCGCGGCTGTCGGGCCTGCTGATCGGCGCCGAATGCGCCGCGGCGCGCCGGCTCTACGGTGCGGGGCCTGTCACATTGGTGGCCTCGGGCGCGATGGAGCGGGCCTATGGCCGGGCGCTGGCGGCGGCGGGCTTCGCCGTCACGCTGCGCGACGGCGAAGAGATCACCTGCCGCGGGCTGATCCGCGCTGCCGAACAGATCTGGAGGGACTGAGATGGCGATGTCGCCCTGGCCGAAGCTGAAGCGCGATCTGGTCGCAATCCTGCGCGGGATTCGCCCCGAGGAGGTCGAGCCGATCCTCGAGCGGCTGATCGAGGCGGGATTCGAGGCGATCGAGATCCCGCTGAACTCGCCCGATCCCTTCGTCTCCATCGAACGCGCGGCGCGGCTCGCGCCCGCCTCTGTCATGATCGGGGCGGGAACCGTTCTCACCCCCGCGGATGTGGACCGGCTCGCCGGCTGCGGCGGGCGGCTCCTCGTCAGCCCCAACGTCGACGGGACGGTGCTGGACCGGGCGGGAGAGCTGGGCCTCGTCTCGATGCCCGGCATCATGACCCCCACGGAAGCCTTCACGGCGCTCCGCCACGGCGCCTCCGGTCTCAAGGTCTTCCCGGCGGGAGTGCTCGGCCCGGCAGGCATCGGCGCCGTGCGGGCGGTGCTGCCGAAGGCCACCGTGATCGGCGCCGTGGGCGGCATCGACGAGACGAGTTTCGCCGCCTACCGCGCGGTGGGGGTGGCGGCGTTCGGGCTCGGCTCCAGCCTCTACCGGCCGGGGATGACGGCGGACGAGGTCGCGGTCCGGGCACAGCGCAGCATCGCCGCCTTCGACGCGGCCGCCGCGGGCTGATCGGGCGCTGCCGCGGGCCGGTCAGGTTCCGCGGTTGGAATACATCGCTTCCATGTCGCGACGCGCGTGCCGCAGCAGGGTCTGCATCGCGGTTCGGGCGGTCTCGGGCTGGCGCATCCGGATCGCCTCGAGCACCTTTTCGTGCATCCCGATCGCCTCGTGGAAGGACTGGCTCGCCCGGTTGGTCTTGCGGAAGCTCGCGAGCAGCGCCGCCCGGATCGCGATCCCGAACTGCGCGAAGACCCAGTTGCCGCTGGCGCGGTTCAGCGCGGTGTGGAAGGCGAGATCGGCGATGCTCCAGGCCTCGTCGTCGCGGCCGTCCGACTTGCGCATCGCCTCGAAGGCGCGGGTGATCTCGACCAGCGCCTCATTGTCGGCGCTGGCCGCGGCGGCGGCGGCGGCGGCCGGTTCCAGCACCTCGCGCGCCTGCATCAGCGCATCGTAGAAGGCGAAATCGTTCGGCTGGGCGAGGGCCGCGTCGAGGACGACCGGATCCAGCATGTTCCACTGGCTGCGCGGCAGCACCATGGTGCCCGCGCGGGGACGCGAGCGGATGAGGCCCTGAGCCACCATATGCTGCATCGTCTCGCGCAGGGTGGTGCGGCTCACGCCGAAGCGCGCCATCAGGTCGGCCTCGCTCGGCAGGGTCTTGCCCTCGGCCAGCTCCCCCGAGACGATGGCGCTGACGAAGTCGCGCAGGCAGGTCGACATCACGCGCCGTCCCTGCCGTCCGGCCCCCTCGGTCAACGTCATCTCCGGGTTCGTCTTCGACTCGTCCATTGCTTCGTCTCCTCCCCGGCCTGCCGCACGTCCATCCCGGTTGCCGGTGTCCTCTACATGGGATCCGGAAGCGGCGGGGATAAGGCCGGGCCGGTCAATGGTTGTTGCGCGCAAGCGCCTTGCGGGCGAGATCGTGGAACCCGTCCGCGCCGTCAAGCACCATGCCCTCTGCAAGCTGTCCCGTCAGGTCGCGGAAGATCGCCTGCCAGGGGGTCTGGCTGGGCGGCATGGCGTAGCCGCCGGCCTCGGCCAGGGCAGTCCTGCGGGCCTCCAGCTCCTCGTCCGGCAGCAGCACATCGACCCGTCCGCGACGCAGGTCGACGCGGATCCGGTCGCCGTTGCGCAGAAGCGCGAGGCCTCCGCCCGCCGCGGCCTCGGGCGAGGCATTGAGGATCGAGGGCGAGCCCGAGGTCCCCGACTGGCGGCCGTCGCCGATGCAGGGCACCGCCGGGATGCCGCGCTTGAGGAGGTAGGCGGGCGGGCGCATGTTCACCACCTCGGCCGCGCCCGGATAGCCCAGGGGCCCCGCGCCGCGCATCACGAGCACCGCATCCTCGCCCATCCCCAGCGCCGGGTCGTCGATCACCGCATGGAAATGCTCGGGGCCGTCGAAGACGAAGACCGTGCCCTCGAACGCCTCGGGGTCGGCAGGATCGGAGAGGTAGCGGGCGCGGAAATCGGGCGAGATCACGCTCGTCTTCATGATCGCGCTGTCGAAGAGATTGCCCGACAGATTGATGAAGCCCGCCTCGCCCTTCAGCGGTTCGACCACCGGGCGGATCACGTCGGTCTCGAGGCTGCGCATGGCGCCGGCGGAGAGTGGCGTGCCGAAGACGGTGGGCGCCTCGGGATGGGGCAGGAGATCCGCGGCCAGGAGTTCGCCCAGCACGGCGGGCACGCCGCCCGCGCGGTAGAAATCCTCGCCGAGATAGGTGCCCGCGGGCTGGAGATTGACCAGGAGCGGCACCGCATGGCCGAGCCTCTGCCAGTCGTCATTGTCGAGCGCCACGCCGGCGTGCCGCGCCACGGCATTGAGGTGAATGGGCGCGTTGGTCGAACCGCCGAGGGCCGAGCAGGCCACGATCGCATTCTCGAAGGCCTCCCGCGTCAGGATGTCGGAGGGGCGCAGATCCTCCCACACCATCTCGACGATCCGCCGGCCGGTCGCGTGCCCCATCTGCCCGCGCTCGCGGTAGGGGGCGGGGATAGCGGCCGAGCCGGGAAGCTGCATGCCGAGCACCTCGGCCAGACTGTTCATGGTCGAGGCCGTGCCCATCGTGTTGCAATAGCCGACCGAGGGGGCCGAGGAGGCCACGAGCTCGTAGAAACCCTCCTCGTCGATCTCGCCCCTTGCCAGAAGCTCGCGCGCCCGCCAGACCGCGGTGCCCGAGCCCGCGCGCTCGCCCCGGTGCCAGCCGTTCAGCATCGGGCCCACCGAATAGGCGATGGCGGGGATGTTCACCGTCGCCGCCGCCATCAGCAGCGCGGGTGTGGTCTTGTCGCAGCCGATGGTCAGCACCACCCCGTCGATCGGATAGCCGTGCAGCGCCTCGACGAGGCCCAGATAGGCGAGGTTGCGGTCGAGGCTCGCCGTCGGGCGCTTGCCCGTCTCCTGGATCGGATGGACCGGGATCTCCATCGGGATGCCGCCCGCCGCGGTGATGCCGTCGCGCACCCGCTTGGCCAGCTCGATGTGGTGACGGTTGCAGGGCGAGAGGTCGCTGCCGGTCTGGGCGATGCCGATGATCGGCTTGCCGCCCTGAAGCTCGGCCCGGGTCAGGCCGTAGTTCAGATAGCGCTCGAGATAGAGCGCCGTCATCTCCGGATCGTCGGGATTGTTGAACCAGAGCCGCGAGCGCAGCTGGTCGGGGGTGATCCGGGGGCGTTGGGTCATGAGAGGTCTCTGTGGATGGGCCGCGGAAGGGCCGGGCGGGGCGCGCGTGCCCCGCCCGCTCCCGGGTCAGTAGATGGCGATGCCGGGGAAGAGGATCATCACGGCGAGGGCGAGGATCTGCAGCCCGATGAACGGCAGGAGCGCCTTGAAGATGTCGCCGAGCGAGATGTCGGGCGGGGCCACGGACTTCAGGTAGAAGGCGGCCGGGCCGAAGGGCGGCGACAGGAAGCTCACCTGCATGTTCATGCAGAAGAGCACCCCGAACCAGACCGGATCGAGCCCGAGCGACTTCACGATGGGGACGAAGATCGGCATGGTCAGCAGCGCGATCCCCACCCAGTCGAGGAACGCCCCGAGCACGAAGAGGATCGCCATCATCAGCAGGATGATGACCGTCGGATTGTCCGAGACGCCCGTAATGAGGCCCGAGACGAAGCTGATGCCGCCCATCAGGTTGTAGACGCCCACGAGCGCCGTGGCGCCGATGCCGATCCAGACGATCATGCCGACCGTCGCCAGCGTCTGCATCGCGCTGTCGCGCAGGAAGGCCCAGCTGAATTCGCCCCGGAGCAGCGCCGAGAGCGCGACGCCCCCCACGCCCACGGCCGAGGCTTCGGTCACCGAGGCGATGCCGCCGTAGATCGAGCCCAGCACGAAGACCACCACCATGATCGGCAGGATCAAGCCCTTGAGGAGGCGCAGCTTCTCGGCGGTGGGGATGGTCTCGACCACCGGCGGCGGCGCCACGCCCGGCTTGAAGTAGGACATGATGAGCACATAGGCGACATAGAAGCCCGCGAGCATCGCGCCCGGAATGAAGGCGGCCGAGAACAGCGACCCGATCGAGACGTTGGCGGTCAGCCCGTACATGATGAGCACGATCGAGGGCGGGATCATGGCGCCGAGCGAGCCGCCCGCGCAGACCACGCCGATGGCGAGGTTCTTGTCGTAGCCGAGCCGCAGCATCTGCGGCAGCGCCAGAAGGCCCAGAAGCACGATCTCGCCGCCGATGATGCCGGACATGGCCGCGAGGATCACCGAGACGAAGATCGTCTGCACCGCGACACCGCCGCGGATCCGTCCGCCGATCAGCTTCATCGCGTCGAACAGGTCGCGCGCGACGCCGGAGCGGTCGAGCATCGCCGCCATCAGCACGAACATCGGCACCGAGACGAAGATGAAGTTGTTGACGAAGGTGTAGATGCGGCTGGTGATGAGGCCCACGGCCATCGGGCCGAAGCCCACGAGGGCGAAGATCAGCGCGACGAGCAGCGTTACGAAGGCCAGCGGCATGCCGCTCAGCAGCAGCACGACCATCGTGCCGAACATGATCAGCGTCGAGGGGCCGATGCCCAGGGCGGCAAGATCGACGAGCGCGTTCATGACTTGTCCCCGGTGCGGTGGGTGCCGGACCGGCGGAGCTGGTTCCAGGCGAAGACGGCGAATTGCACGGTCATCACGATCATGACCACGAAGAGGAAGATCTTGGTCCAGGCCGGGATCGCCGGGTTCCAGGCGCTACCCGAGCGTTCCAGCCGGACCTCGCCCGAGGGCGCCCAGACCGACTTGGCCACCATCAGCCAGGCGGCCCAGGCGAAGAAGCCCGAGGCGACCATGCTGGCGGTCGAGATGAAGACATCGAGCCAGCGGCGCGCCGGGGCGGGCATCAGGTCATAGAGCAGCACCACCCGGATGTGGCTGTCGCGGGAGGCGCAATAGAGCCCGCCGAAAAGGAAGGCGAGCGCGCAGAGGAAGGTCGAGGCCTCGTGCGCCCAGATCGTCGGGCGGTTGAGGACATAGCGCAGGAACACCTCCATCAGCAGCATCAGCGCGGCGATCACGATGCCGGCCGCGAAGAGGAAGCCGAGGCGCTCGACGAGCCGGCCCACGGTGCCCGCCTCCTGCGGGACGCCGAGCGGGGTCTCGACGGGCAGCTCCTGGACATGGTGTCCGGTCTGGTCTTGGGGATCTGTCATGGGGGTCTCCCGAGCCTTGAGCGCGACCGGAGGGCATCCCCGGTCGCAGGCGTCACCGGTCCGACCGGCGCGGGATCCGCGCCGGCCGGGCGCCGTCTCACTCGGCCATCAGGCCCTTGTCCTTCAGATAGGTCACGAGCGTGTCATAGACCTTCTGCGCCATCTCGGACTGGCCGGCGACCTTCTCCCATTCGCCGCGGGCGATGCCCCTGAACTTGGCGCGTTCCTCGTCCGACCAGTCGTGGACCGTGATCTTGCCGCCGGCCTTGGCGGCCTCGACGGCCTCGAGATCGCGCTGGTGCAGCGTGTCGATCTGGGTCTGCTGGAAGATCTTCTGCGCCTCGGTGATCTTGGCCTGCAGCTCGGGCGTCAGCGCGTCCCACTTCTGCTTGTTCATCGACACTTCGACGAGCGGCAGCGAGTGGAAGCCCGGATAGACCGGATGCGGCGCGATATCGTTCATCCCGGTGTCCTGGTTCACCGAAAAGACCGAATAGTCGGCCGCGTCGATCACGCCCTTGTCGAGCGAGGTATAGACCTCGGACGAGGGCAGGTTGACCGGGTTCGCGCCCGCGGCGGCGAAGACGTTGGCGATCAGCCCCTCCGGCGAGCGGACCTTCACGCCCTTCAGATCCTCCACCGTGTCGAGCGGCACCTTCGAGACGAAAGCCTCGAGGCCCGGGGTCGAGACGCCGATGAACTGGAGCCCGTAGGGATTGATGAGCTCGTTCATCAGCTCCTTGCCGCCGCCGTTCTCGACGAAGTCGATCATCTGCGCGGGGTCCGCCCAGGCGCCGACCGGGTTCGCGATCAGGCCGAAGGCCGGGTCACGGCCGGCGAAATAGGAGGTGTCGGTGATATGGCCGTCGATCAGCCCGGCCTGGATCGCGTCGGGCGTCTCCTTGTAGTCGACGATGGTGCCGACCGGCATGAGCTCGATCGTGACCTCACCGTTGGTCAGCTCCTTCACCTTGTCGGCGAAGACATGCTGCAGCTCGAAGTTCGGGTTGCCCGCCGGGTCCGAGGACTGGAAGCGGAAATGGTGTTCCTGCGCCATCGCGGCCGAGCCGGCGGTAAGCGCGGCGATCAGCGCCACGGCGGTGGAAGTCAGGTAATTCATCAGGTCTCCTCCCTTTCTGAATGCTCTTTTGAGCTGTAGCCCGTCCCCGTCACGGGGGCGGGAAGGCAATCTGCACCTTCATCGCCCGGCTCTTGTCCGAGGCGAGGGCGAAGGCGTCCGCGGCTTCGGTCACGGGCAGCACCCGGGTGAGCAGCGGCGACACATCGATGCGGCCCGAGGCGATGGCCCGGGCGGCGGTGGCGAACTCCGCATCGAAGCGGAAGCTGCCCTGCAGGCGGATCTCGCGGGCAACGAGCGCGGTCACGGGCAGCGCGACCTCGGGGCCGAGGCCCACGGCGACCAGAAGGCCCTGCGGACGCAGCACCCGGAGGGCCGCCAGAAGCGCGGGCGGGGCGCCCGAACATTCGAGCACCACGTCGATCCGGCCCTTGCCTTCCGCGAACGGCTCGAGCGCCTCGGACTCGGCCGCAAGGTCGAGCACCCTGTCCGCGCCCACCGCGCGGGCGGCTGCCAGTGCGGGCGCCGCGATGTCGGAGGCCACGATCTCTTCTGCCCCGGCCGCGCGTGCGGCGAGGATCGTCAGGCAGCCGATCGGGCCGCAGCCCGACACGAGCACCCGCTTGCCGATCAGGCTGCCCGCGCCCGCCACGGCATGAAGGCAGACGGCCAGCGGCTCCGACATGGCGGCAAGCGCGAGGTCGGTCTCCGCAGGCAGACGCACGGCCTGGGCGGCGGGCAGCGTCACCGCCGCGCGGAACAGGCCCTGTTCGTGCGGAAAGCGCATGGCCGAGCCGTTGAAGCGCATGTCGAGACAATGGTGCGCGAGGCCGCGGCGGCAATAGTCGCAGCGTCCGCAGGGCCGCGAGGGGTTGACCGCCACGCGGTCGCCCTCGCGGAGGTCCGTCACGCCGGCGCCGAGCGCCGTCACGATGCCGGACACCTCATGGCCGAGCGCCATCGGCTCGCGCAGCCGCACGGTGCCGAAGCCGCCGTGGTGATAGTAATGCAGGTCCGAGCCGCAGATCCCGCCGTGGCTCACCGCGACGCGCACCTCGCCGGGACCGGGATCGGCCGCCGCGGCGATCTCGTCGAGCCGCAGGTCGTGGGGGGCGTGGAGGACGAGCGCCTTCATCACAGCACCGAGATCATGCCGCCGTCGGCATAGATGATCTGGCCCGAGACATAGTTCGAGGCGTCGGACGCCAGATAGATCGCGGTGCCGGCCAGCTCCTCGGGCAGCCCCCAGCGGCGCATCGGCGTGCGGGCCTTGACCCAGCCGTCGAATTCGGGGTTCGACAGCAGCGCCTCGTTCATGTCGGTGACCATGTAGCCCGGGCCGATGGCGTTCGACTGGATGCCCTTTTCGCCCCATTCGGCGGCCATGGCCTTGGTCAGCATCTTGATGCCGCCTTTGGCCACCGTATAGGGCGCGACCGTCGCGCGGGCGAGCTCGGAGGTCAGCGAGCCGATGTTGATGATCTTGCCGCGGCCACGCGCCGCCATGCGCCGCGCGGCCTCCCGCCCGATCACGAAGGAGGCGGTCAGGTTGATGTCGATGACGCGCTGCCAGTCGGCGGTGTCGAGCTCGAGCATCGGCTTGCGGAACTGGATGCCCGCATTGTTCATCAGGATGTCGACCTCGATCCCCTCGGCGTCGAGCGTCTCGAAGGCGGCCTTGATCGCGGCCTCGTCGGCCACGTCGAAGGCGGCGGTCAGCACGTCGAAGCCCTCGGCCCGCATCTCGGCCGCAGCCTCTTCCAGCCGCGCCGTATTGACGCCGTTCAGGATCACCCGCGCGCCGGCCCCGGCCAGGCCTTCGGCGAAGGCGCGGCCCAGCCCGCGGGAGGAGCCGGTGATGAGCGCCGTGCGCCCGGTCAGATCGAAGAGTTTCAGCGACATTCAGGCGGCCTCGGACAGACGGTGGGAAAGGTCGGAGCGGTCGAAGAACTGCGGCACGAGCTCGGTGCCGAGCCCGGGGCCTTCCATCGGATAGACATAGCCGCCCTCGATCCGCGGCACCTCGGTGACGAGCTCGCGGTACCAGCCCCTGTAGAAGGCGCGCACCGACTCCTGGATCAGCGTGTTCGGCTGGCTGATCGACATGTGGATCGCGGCGGCGAAGCCCACGGGGCCGATGCAGTCATGCGGCGCGAAGGGGCGGTGGTAGGTGTCGGCCATCGCCGCGATCTTGCGGCCCTCGGTCAGCCCGCCGGTCCAGCAGAGGTCGGCCATCACCACATGGGTGGCATCCCGGTCGAGATATTCCTTGTAGGCGAAGCGCGAGCCCAGCGTCTCGGAGGCGCAGGTCCATGTCGTGGTCGAGCGTGCGAACTCGGCCAGCGCCTGCGGCGAGTTCATGCGGATCGCATCCTCGAACCAGCGCGGCTGGTAGGGCTCGAGCGCCCGGGCGATGTCCATGGCGACCGGCAGGTTCCAGAGGCTGTGCATCTCGACCATGATCTCCATCCGGTCGCCCACCGCCTTGCGGATCAGCTCGAAGGGCCGGATCGCGGTCTTCATCTGCTCGGCCGTGATGAACATGCCCTTGTTCTCGATCGCCGCCGGATCGAAGGGCCAGATCTTCATGGCGGTGATGCCGTTCGAGAGCAGATCCTCGGCAAGCTCGCCTGCGCGGGTCATGAAGGCGTCGAGATCCTCATACGGCGAGGGCGCCTCGGCCCCTCCTGCGGCAAGGTTCCAGGTGTCGACCGGCTTGATCTTGTTCGTCCGCACATAGCGGGTGCCGGCGCAGGTGTTGTAGATCCGCATCCGGTCCCAGCTCTGGCCGCCGAGCATCATGTGCACGGGCTGGCCCGCCACCTTGCCGAAGATGTCCCACAGCGCGATATCCACCGCCGAGGCCGCGCGATATTCCACCCCGGTCGAGGCCTGGGCATTGGGCAGCGACACCATCTCCTTGTGCAGAAGCTCGATGTTCAGCGGGTTCTGGCCCAGCAGGCGGACGGCGAGCGTATTGTGGATATGCGCCTCGCAGGCCTCGGCGCCGTAGAAGGTCTCGCCGAGCCCCGTGACGCCCGCGTCGGTCTCGACATGGACCCACAGAACGTTCGCGAATTCCTCGACCCGGTAGGTCCTGATCGCGGTGATCTTCATCCGTCCTCCTCCGGAACGGCTCCTCGGCCGTCCATCCTCCCCGAAGCCCGCAGCGCAGGCCTGTCTCCGCCGTCCGGGCGCCCGGCCTCGGTCGGCAGCCCTTCGTCTCCTAGATCGTCACCCGACAGTCACGCCTAGGCCGCCTCCGCACGTCGAACCCGGCGCCCGGTGCCGGCCCGTGCGGCCTCACCATTCCGCCACCGAGCCGTCCGCGTGGCGCCAGAGCGGGTTGCGCCAGCGGTGGCCGGTCTCGGCAGCCCGAAGGACGGCGCCCTCGTCGATCTCGATCCCGAGGCCCGGGCCGGTCGGGATCTCGACGGCGCCCGCCTCGTAGCGGAACACCGACGGGTCCACGAGATAATCCAGGAGGTCGCTTCCGGCATTGTAGTGGATGCCCAGGCTCTGCTCCTGGATGAAGGCATTGTGCGAGACCGCATCGACCTGCAGGCAGGCGGCCAGCGCGATGGGTCCGAGCGGACAATGGAAGGCCACGCCGATGTCGTAGGCCTCGGCCATCGCCGCGATCTTGCGGCATTCGGTGATGCCGCCCGCGTGGCTGAGGTCGGGCTGGATGATGTCGACGCAGCGCGTTTCGAACACGCGCTTGAAATCCCAGCGGGAATAGAGCCGCTCGCCCAGAGCGATGGGCGTCGAGGTGCCGCGGGTGATCTCGGGCAGGGCCTCGAGGTTCTCCGACAGCACCGGCTCTTCGATGAACATCAGCCGGAAGGGATCGAGGGCATGGATCAGCACCTTGGCCATCGGCTTCTGCACCCGGCCGTGGAAGTCGACGCCGATCCCCACATGCGGCCCGACCGCGTCGCGCACGGCGCCGATGGTCTCCACGATCCGGTCGATCTTGTCGTGCCCGTCGACGATCTGAAGCTCTTCCGCCCCGTTCAGCTTGATCGCGGTGAAGCCGCGCGCCACGGCCTCGCGCGCGCCTTGCGCCACATCCTCGGGGCGGTCCCCGCCGATCCAGGAATAGACGCGGATCCGGTCTCGGCAGGCGCCGCCCAGCATCTGATGCACCGGCAGGCCCGCCGCGCGGCCCTTGATGTCCCACAGCGCCTGATCGATGCCCGCCAGCGCGCTCATCAGCACGGGACCGCCGCGGTAGAAGCCGCCGCGGTAGAGCACCTGCCAGTGGTCCTCGATCCTGAGCGGGTCCTGCCCGATCAGATAGTCGGCCATCTCGTGCACCGCGGCCTCGACCGTCAGCGCCTTGCCCTCGACCACCGGCTCGCCCCAGCCGACGATCCCCTCATCGGTCTCGATCTTCAGGAACAGCCAGCGCGGCGGCACGATGAAGGTCTTGAGCGCAGTGATTTTCATGCGGGCGACATCCTCCGGCGAACCCGGACGGTCGCCTCCTCCGACGCCAATTTAATAGTATTAATTGCGGCAGTAAATAGCAGAATTTGAGGGTAAGCTGGGACGAGGGCAAGCGATTTGGGCGTCACGGGCGTCCCGACCGCTGCGCAGCGGATCCGAACGGCCGCATCCTCTCGGGCCGATTCGAGCCCGTTGTGCTGAACCGCGGCTGTCGCCGATGCGGGGCCCGAGGTGCGGCACCGGCCGTCCGACCCGTCGTCGGAGAGGTCCGGCCAAGCTCTTTGTCGGAGCGGCGGTGCGAGGTCCGCTCCGGTTCTCCGGGGGTCAGAACACGGGGGCCGTGGGGGGGCGCTTGCCGTCCTGCACCTGCATGTTCACCTCGTAGTCGAGCGGGCGCGTGGTGATGACCCGCAGGCGACCGTCGGAGATGCTGATCGAATAAAGGCCGGCCGTCGCGCCCTTGGGGGGGATGCAGGAGGCCGTCTCGCCGACGCGCCGCGTGTTCGTGTCGACGGTCCGGAACCGGCTGTTCGCGTAATCGATGTTTGCCTTCGTCATGCGCGCGGTTCCGATCGCCCGGCCGAAGCCTGCCTCGCTGTCCTTCACGCAGGCTCCGTGATTGCCGACCTTCCGGCTCGTCACATCGTCATAGTGACAGGACCCGTCCGACGCCTTGCTCCACATCTTGTGGGCGTAATGGAACACGCCATTCTCGTATTTGATGAAGGCCAGCGCGAGGCACTGGTAATGGCCGCCGATGCGCCGGGTGGCCTTGCTCACGGTCCTCACCTCTCCGTAATAGACGGGATCTCCGGGATCGGTCGCCCAGAACTTCAGGCGCGCGGCGATGGCGTCCGGATCGGTGATCGTCTCGGCGCCGGCCGTCGTCGCGCCGAGGGCCAGCAGGGTCAGTGCCACTTTCAGTCTGAACATCGCGTCCTCCATCGCATGACTGCCAGATCTGTGCTCAAGTCGGGTGTCGTGACCTTCGGGATCGGCACGCAGGCCCGCCCGATCCGGGATCTCGCCTTGTCTAGAACGCCGAGAACCTGCGGCGCCAATCGGGCCGCGTCATGCGGACATCCTCCGCCCTGATGTCGGAGGGCGCGGTGGGGCCGAGGTTGCGCACGAGAATGTCCCAGAGGGTTCCCGTCGCCTCGATGACGTCGAGCCCGTAGCCGGTGAAGGTTTCCTTGCCATAGACCTGCTTCGACAGGAGCGGATTGTTCAGCGCCTGCGAAAAGGCATCGAGCGCCACCATGGCGCCGAGGAGCGGCGGCATCGGCGTGTTCAGGCCGGCATCCTCGGCAAACAGTCCGACATAGAAGTCGACCGCCTCGGGCGTCCGGTAGAGGGCCCGGAGCTCTTCCTGCCGCGCCCGGTCGCCGGTCATGCAGTCGAAATCGTCGACGGGATTCATGCCCATCGCCTTCCGATAGGCATTGTAGCCCGGCAGCCGGCGCGCGCGGTTCTGTTCGATGGCCCGGGACTCGACCGTGAGCTGGTTCTCCAGATAGATCGCGGTATTGTGCAGCCCGAGGCGGGCGGCGGGCGTCTGGCCGGCCCATTTGAAGGCCTTCGCGAGCCCCGCCTCGATGAGCTTCGTGTTGTCGAGCAGGATGGCTGCGGTATCCATCCGCGTCCCGTCCCACAGCATCGTCTCCGGCACCAGCGAATGCCAGCGATAGAGCAGCGAGAATTCGACCGTCATCCAGTTCGGCTTGTTCCACGGTGCCTTCCACGCCACGCGCGGATCGGCACGGAGCCGGAAACAGGCCGAGGAGATGTGATTGATATATTCCTCGATCACGATCTTGATGAAGAGAACGATCACGATGTTGCGGGCCGTCTCGAACACGCGCGTATCGTCCCAGCCGGGGTTGCGCCTCTCCAGTTCGCGCGCAAGGCGGTTGTGCTCGCGCAGGAACAGCGTGTTCAGCATCGCGACGAGCGCGGTCGAGTTCACGCGGTCGCCGCCCACCGCGAACAGCCTGCGCCGCGAATGCTCGCCCGCGGCCCAGGGCGGATCGGCGTTCATGCCGAGCGGCAGGTCGAGCAGGGACGTGCCGTGGGCATCCGCGAAATCGGCGGCAATGTCGCTGGTGCCGGTCCGGTAGAGATCGGGCGGAAACTCCTCGTCCCCGATCCACTGCGACTTCAGGCGGCCTTTTCCATGGCCTTGATCCGGTGTCGCCCGGAGCGCCAGGGTCTGGGCAGGGGTGCGGCCGTAGAGCGGTGACAGGTCGATGTCATGGTTGGAGGTGGTCCTTGCGCGATCCGTGCTGCTGGTGCGCAGGAAGCCATCGGTGAGATATTGCGCGAAGATCGGGAACAGCAGCGTCGACTTGGGGCACTGCTGCTGCGGTCCCAGCGGCGCGAAGAGCGCGGTGGTCTCTGCGAGCGAGGGGCCGCCTTGCGCGGTTGCAGGCAGGGGCGGCACCATGCGGCCCAGATAGGTCCGGTCGGTGAGGGAGCTCCAGGACGTGTAGTCCCCGAGCGTGCTCAGGACATGGGGACGGAAGGCGGCGGTGTTGCAAGCCGTGTTGATGATGAGGCGATTGACCAGCCGGGCGAGCGGGGGAACCCGCTCCACCGTGCGCCAGACCGGCGCGAAGTTCTGCAGCAGGAAGACCCGCAGGCGCGGGACGAACTTGTCCCGGCGCTTGCTGCGCAGCGCGGCGCTCAAGCTGTCGGCTCCGCCGTGCGGGACCTCGCGGCCGGCGCGGCATCTGCGGCAGGATCTTCTCTGCTCCATGTCACGGTGAGATGTTCCGGGAAGGGGCCTCCGGCGAAATCGATCACGCCGGCCCCGCCCGCGGCGCGCGCGAGGCCCGGCAATCGCAGGATCTGACGGACGGCCTCCGGGATCGACACCCGGGCGACATGACCGCCGAGGCACTCGTGATGACCGACGCCGAAATGCAGGTAGGAGTTCGGCGGCCGGGTCGCGTCGAACCGCTCGGGATCGGGCATCAGCGAGGGATCGAACATGGCAGAGCCGGTGCAGACCGCAAGGACGGTGCCCGCCTTGGCCGGCGTCGCATAGGCGGTTCCTTCGCCCAGCACGCGGTCCTGTTCGAGATGGCGGAACTGGATGGTCGTGATCGGATTGAAGCGCAGGGCCTCGAAGACATGGGCGTCGAAGCCGGCAAGATCGCCCGCGGCATCGGCGGCGAGAGCCGCCGCGCGCCAGTCGCCGTGTTCGAGGAACTGATCGACGATCTGCACGATGGCTTGCGCGCTCGTTTCGATCGCGCCGACGAGCAGGCCGCAGACATTGCTCAGCACGCGGTCGGCGGACAGGCCCGCCGCAGGCAGGCTGCTGATCTCGATGAGCCGGCTCACCGTGTCGTCGCCGCCACAAGACCCGGCCGCCCGCTTCCCGGCCAGAAACGGCTCCAGCCAGGCCCGCATCTCCTGGCCCGCCTCGTGGCAGCGCGCGAGCACGTCGGCGTCGAAGGGCGCGTTGCGGAACATGCCGTGCTGGGTGGCGAAGGACCAGCGGAGCATCGCCTCGGCCGGGGCATCGAAGCCGAAGAAGCGCTGGACGATGGCAAGCGGCACGGCGCGTGCGATGGCCGGCACGATGTCGAGGCTCGGCGCGGCGCCGCCTGCGTCCGAGGCGCGGGCGATGGCATCCCGGCTCACCTCTTCGGCAATCGCCCGCGCGTGGGGCAGGTCTTCCCAGCGCAGAAGGGCCTGCATCAGGCCCTTCTCCTGCCAGTTGAGGTCGGTCTCGTCGCGGGCCAGCATGAACGGGCCTACGGCCGGATCCATCGACCGGCGATTGGCGCGCACCGAATAGAGGGAGGGCTGCCCGAGGATCGCCAGCACATCCGTGGCACGGGTGATCATGGTGAAGGCAGAGGTGGGAAGGATGGGCCGGTCGGCGCGCAATTCCGCGTACATGCCTGACCAATCGGAGCGCAACCATCGGATGACCACGCCGACCTCTGCCGGCGGACTGTCTGCGGTTGCATCGAACTCGGCAAGAAACGTCATGCGTCACTCCCGATGTCAGCTTTCGCCAGTAGCCCACGATACCATGTTCGGGCCGCAATGACACGCAGATGTTCGAGCATTGCGACGGCCTGATCGGACTGATGAGACCGGATGATCTGACATGTCAGCGACAGAAGACACATCCGGGCGGCAGCACCCCATCAGGCGCGTGTCCGCACCTTGGCCGAAGAGAGCAGCCGGTGCCGGCCGGTCGGCGCGGCCGCAGGGAGAGCCACGCGCCGCTGTGCCCAAGGCGCCTGCGGGGCCCTCCGCGCGAGCATGCCACGAGGCTTTTCCACCTTCCGTTGCGAATCCTGCGTTTTCCGCCTATTCTTTTCGGATTGGCTAGGAGGACGAGGCATGCGCGCTTTCATCCTGACCCTGATCTCCGTTTCTCTGCTGGCGGGTGCCGTTCATTCCCAGACCGCCTGCAATCCTGCCGTCCAGCAGTGCCGCTGAGTCCTCCGCGAGGCGACTGAGAGGCAATCATGTCCAGTGTCGTGGCGCTGCTTCTCGGGGCAGCGGTGGTCGTCTTTTTCTCTTACGACCGGTTCAATCGGGCGAGCTACGAGACGGGGCGGCAACTCGAACGTCTGGTCGATCTGCTGACCCCCGAGAAGCTGCGCGCCCGCCGGATCATCCTGCGCGCCTATTTCTTCTATGCGCTGGCGATGCTTGCCATCTATTTCTTCCTCTGCGCCTATGCCGAACTGCTGCCGCAGCTGGGCGCGACCGGGCTTCCCGCACCCGAGGCCGCGAGCCCGCTTCCGGGCAGCGACGGCGCGGGCGGCGCGCTGGGCATCGATCCCGCCACGTCGCTGACCATCGCGCTCATCATGGTGGGGCTGGCCCCGAGCTTTCCTGTGCTGCAACGGTTCGAGGTCTGGATCCGGCTGATCGGGCACAGTCTGGCCGGGATCCCGACCCGCATCGTCGAATGGGCCGACGAGCTCAGCCGCCGCACGCTCGAGCTTGAACCCGAGCGGGACAATCCCCTGATGATCCCGAGGAACGACTGGGAGCGGATGCGGCGCTACGAGCGGGCGGCAAGGGATCATGTGCCCGAGCCGGATGACTTCCGCGGCGACATGGCCCTGATCCTCGCCATCTCGTCCTGGCTGTTCGGACGCCGGATCAAGCTCGACAATCCCGCCGTCCGCGAACGGTTCGATGCGGTGGAAACCGCGCTGCGCCGGCGCAAGGACGCGCTGCTCCTCGACCTCGACGAACAGGCGCTCGAGATCGAGCGGGGGCAGCCCGAGGAGGCCGCAGAGGAGGCGCGGACGCCCATGGTGTCGCGCGCCGTCACCTGGGCGCGGCTGGCGAGGGACGCCGATCAGCTGGCCTACGACATCTGCATCCTGCTCGCGCTCTACGTCGAGCATGATGTCATCACGCTCACTCCGCAGCCCGACCGGCAGCCGGAGGGCGCGAGCGGCCAGGAGGACAGAGGCGAGGCACGCCGGCTGGTGCGCCAGCAGGAGCTCGCGCGCGCCCGGCTGAACGCCTTCCTGACCTCGGGGCTGGGCGACGCGCCCTCGGCGAAGGGGCCGCGGTCGCTGGTGCTGCTGCCGTGGCTGTGGACGACCGGCCTCGTCGGGATCGTGGCGCTCTGCTGGAGCATCTTCCCCGGCGGATACGAATACGAGATGCAGCAGGGAGAAGGGGCGAGCGCCGCCTTCCGCGCCTTCACCTACCTGACATCGGCCCTGATGACCTATGCGGTGCCGATGATCCTCGCGCTGGCTCTGCGCGACGCTGCGCGTTTTGCGGGCCGCTGGAACAACCTCTGGACCTCGCACTGGACCGTCAGCCTGCCGCAGGCCGTCATCATCGCGGGGCTCAGCTGGCTGATCGCGCTGGCCTGCTTCCTCGGGCTCGTGCTCTGGACGGCGGCGATCAGCAAGGGCTGGGCGCAATCCCAGAATGCGGCCTTCGAGTCGCTGAAACTGTCGCTGGTGTACAACGGCCCCACGGCCCTGCGGGGCGCGGTGCTGGCCCTCCTGGTCCTGCTCCTGATCGACGCGCGGGACGCCGCCCTGCATCGGGTCTCGATCCTGCGCAGCTTCGCCTGGGCCGGCGCGACCGCACTGGTCATGGCGCTTGTCGGCGGGGCCACGCGCACGGTGTCGAGCCTCGCAATGCTCGGCTGGTCGGGGCGCGCGGGGCTGGATGCCGTCGACCTCGGCCTGATCTGCTACGCGGTGATCCAGAGCCTGCTGATCGGCGCGCTCGTCCTGTTCTGCCTCTCGGAGGCTTTGCGCCAGCGTCAGCAGGCCGAACACCTGCACCGCCAGCGCATCCTCGGCACGCACCGGAGCCGGGCGGCGTGGAGCTGATGCGGTTTCTCTTCCTCCTGCTACTCGCCCTGTCCGGCACCCCGGTCCGGGGTCAGACAGACGCCGACCTCCGCCTCGCGGTGCGCGCCGATGTCCCGCCCTTCGTCTGGAAAGACGCGGACAGCGGCGAGTTCAACGGCTTCTTCTGGGATATCTGCACGGCGGCGGTCATCCGCGCCGGCTACCGGGTCGGACGGCCCGTCGAGATCTCCGCCGACCAGCGCGCGGCCTTCCTCGCCAGCGGCGAGGGCGGCTTCGACATCCTGTGCGATCCGGTCACCATCACGCTCGCCCGGCTGCGCGCCCTGAACGACCGGGCGCCGAACCTCCAGTTCTCGCCGATCCTCTTCTTCGCGGCGGGGTCGTCGGCGATGCGCGGCGGGCGCGGCATCCGCTGGCTGGACGAGGAGGTGGCCGAGCGGAAGCCATGCGAGGCCTTCATCCGCGAGGCGGAAGGCAAGGCCGAGGAGGGTGCCGCCACGGGCTGGTGGCCGCCGCGCTTCACGCCGCAGATCCTGAAGGGCATGCAGATCTGGGGCTTCGTGCGGGGCACCACCACGGAGCGGACGGTGCGCAGCGCCGCGGAAGCCGAGACGGGCACCCGCATCTGCCTGCGCGACTTCGAGAGCCATGCCGCGCTGGTGCAGGCCTTCTGCACGGGCTCGGTCTTTCGCTACTTCGGCGACATCGACATCGTGCGCGCCTCGATCCGGACCTGGGAGAAGAGCACGGGGCAGAACTGCACGGCGGACCTCGCACCGGCCGGGCCGGGCGTGGTGCCCGTCGCCGACAGCTACGAGCCCTATGCGCTCGTGGTGGCGCAGACCCCGGCCCACCCCAACCTGCCGAGCCAGATCGCCCTCGAACTCTACGGCATGTTCAGCGACGGGACGATCGACCGGCTCTATGCCGGCCATTTCCAAGGCGTCGAGCCGATCGAGGATCTGCGCACCCTCTTCCGGATCAACGCCGTGCCCGCCGGCTGCAACTGCGATCGGGGCGCGACACGGGCAGGCGGGCGGTAGGGCGCGAGGGCTGCGGGTCTCGCGGGGCCTCGGTGCAGAACCTTCGAGCGACCCCTGTCGTGGGTCCATGGCGCGGGGCGCGCGGCAGGACGACGCCCGCAGTCCCCTCGATCTCACGACGCCTGTCCTGCGCTGGCGTTCAGGCGCGGGCGTCGCCCCACTCCGCCTGCCACCGTGCGAGGTTGCCGGCCTTCACGGGTCCGAAGCCCCGCACCGCCAACACTGCCTCGGCCTCCTGCGTGGCGGCGGGCAGATCCTCGGGCGTCAGCGCCGCGAGCAGCTCCTCCATGCGGCGGATGTAGCGCTCGCGCAGCGCCCGTTCGGCCCGGCGCTCGGAACTTTGGCCGAAGGGATCGAACGGCGTGCCGCGCAGCCGTTTCATCCGGGCCAGAAGGCGGAAGCCGTGCTGCATCCAGGGGCCGAAGCGCAGCTTGGCGGGGCGGCCGGTGCGCGCATCGGTCCGGCCGGGGAACGGCGGCGACAGATGGTAGGCGATCCTGTAGTCGCCCTCGAACTCGCGCGCGACCGAGGCGTGGAAGGCCGGGTCGAGATGCAACCGCGCGACCTCGTATTCGTCCTTGAAGGCCATGACGTGATGGGTGCCGCGCATCAACGCCCGCAGGAACGCCTCACCGCCCGTCCAGCCCTGCACCCGGGCCGCGGCCCTGTCCACGAGGCGCTCGAAGCGCGCGGCATAGCGCGCATCCTGCCACTCGGTCAGATGGCGCACGAGCCGGTCGCGCAGTTCCGCCACCGTGGGCTCGGCGGCTGGAGGCGCGGGCGCGAAGGCCTCGGGCCGGGCGGCAAGCAGGCGCCCGGCGCGGAAGGCCTCCAGATTGCGCTCTGCCGCGCCGCCGTTCATCCGGATCGCCTGGAGGATCGCGCCTTCCGACAGGGGGATCAGACCAAGCTGAAAGGCATGGCCGGTGAGCAGGATGTTGGCCGCGATGGCGTCTCCGAAATGGCGCAGCGCGAGTTCGGTGGCGGGCACCGTCTCCAGTCGCGCGCCCGCCCGGCTGCGGAGCTGGTCCATCGCCCGCGTATCCTCCCGCGGTGCCGTGGAATGGCGCACGAAGCCCGCGGTGGGCGTGACGTGACGGTCGGCCACCACCCGTGTCCGGCCCGGATCGATGCAGGCCAGCCCCTTCGGGGCCGCCGCCGCGACGCTGTCGAAGGCGAGGACGGCATCGGCTTCGGCCAGTCCGATCCGGGGGGCGTGCAGCGCCCGCGCGTCGGTCGCGAAGCGCAGGTGCGCCATGACCGCGCCGTTCTTCTGCGCGAGGCCGGTCTGGTTCAGCACCTGCACCGCCAGCCCGTCGAGGTGGGCGGCCTGCGCGAGGATGGCCGAGACGGTGATGACCCCGGTGCCGCCGATCCCCGCCAGAAGCAGCGCCTGCGCGGGCCCGGCGGTCGTGGCCACGGGCGGGGGGAGGTCGTGCCCGAGAGCCTCGGGCAGGGGCGCCAGCTGCGGCCGGCGCTGGCCGCCCTCAATGGTGACGAAGCTCGGGCAGAACCCCTTGAGGCAGGAGAGATCGGCGTTGCAGGCCGACAGGTTCACCTGCCGCTTGCGCCCGAGATCGGTCTCCAGCGGCTCGATGGCGATGCAGTTCGACTGCACCGAGCAGTCGCCGCAGCCTTCGCAGACGCCGGGATGGATCATCACCTGCGCCGCGGGCTTGGGATGGCTGCCCCGCTTGCGGCGGCGGCGCTTCTCGGCGGCGCAGACCTGATCGTAGATGATGCAGGTGACGCCCTCGACCTCGCGCAGGCGGATCTGCTCGGCCTGCAGCCGGTCGCGGTGCAGCACCTTCACCCCTTCGGGCAGCCTTCCCCGCCACTGCGCCGGCTCTTCGGCAATCACCACGAGCTCGCGCACGCCCTCGGCCCGGATCTGGTCGACGGCCGCGGGCACGGTCAGCGACCCGTCGTGCGTCTGCCCGCCGGTCATGGCCACGGCATCGTTGAAGAGGATCTTGTAGGTTGCATTCACCCCGGCCGCCACCGCCGCCCGGATCGCGAGCAGGCCCGAGTGGAAATAGGTCCCATCGCCCATATGGACGAAGACATGCCGCTCGTCGGTGAAGGGCGCGTGGCCGATCCAGTTCGCCCCTTCGCCCCCCATCTGGGTGAAGGTCTCGACGTTGCGGTCCATCGCCACCGCCAGCATCGAGCAGCCGATGCCCGCGGTGGCGCGGCTGCCGTCGGGCAGCTTTGTCGAGACCGAATGCGGGCAACCCGAGCAGAAGTAGGGCTCGCGGAAGGGCAGGCCGGGCGCGGGCGCCGGAGCCTCGGGCAGGGTCATGGGCGGCAGGCGCAGGAAGGCCGCGAGCACGGGCACCAGCCCCGCCGGGTCGAGCTCGGCCGTCGAGGAGATCAGGGGCGCGCCTTCGGGCGTGGTCTTGCCCCAGATCCGCGGCCGGGCGCCGGTGCGGTTGTAGAACTGCGCCCGGATCTGGTCCTCGATCACCGGGCGCTTCTCCTCGATCACGAGGATCTCCTCGAGCCCCTCGGCGAAGCGCTCGAGCGTCGCGGGCACCAGCGGCCAGAGGAGCCCCACCTTCAGAAGCCGCAGGCCGGCCTCCTCGGGCGAGATCCCGGCGCGGGCGAAGGCGCCCGTCAGATCGCGCCACGCCTTGCCGGTGGCCACGATCCCGCGCCGCGCGCCCGCTCCCGCGCCGAGGATCCGGTCGAGCCCGTTGGCGGCGGCGAAGGCGCGCACGGCCTCCATCTTCACCTCGAGCCGGGCCTCCTGCGCGAGCTTGTCGTCGGGCCAGCGGATCGAGAGGCCCCCCGGCGGCAGGGTCATGTCGGGCAGGGCGGGCCGCGCGGCCGGATCGGGCAGGTCGATCGAGCGCGTGCATTCCACGATGTCGGTCTGGCACTTGAAGCCGACCCAGACCCCCGCGAACCGGCTGAGCGCGAAGCCTGCGAGGCCGAAGTCGATATATTCCTCGACACCGGCGGGCGAGAGGATCGGCACCATGGCCGAGATCAGCACCTGTTCGGACTGGTGCGGAAAGGTCGAGGAGACCGCGCCATGGTCATCGCCCATCAGCAGGAGGACGCCGCCCCTCGGATGGGTGCCCGCGGCATTGGCGTGGCGGATCGCATCCATCGAGCGGTCGATGCCCGGTCCCTTGCCGTACCAGAGCGCGAAGACCCCGTCGTGGCGCGCGCCGGGCGACAGGTCGATCTGCTGGCTGCCCCAGACGGCCGTCGCCGCCAGATCCTCGTTCAGCCCGGGCTGGAAGCGGATGGCGCTGGCCGACAGGAACCGGCCCGCCCGCATAAGCTCGCCGTCGAAATCGGCCAGCGGCGAACCGCGGTAGCCCGTGACATAGCCCGCCGTATCGAGCCCGTCCGCCCGGTCGCGGCGCTGCTGCTCGATCATCAGCCGCGCCAGCGCCTGCGCCCCCGAGGCGAGGATGCGCCCGGAGGCCTGCGTGTAGCGGTCCGTCAGCGCGGGGGCGGGAGCCTCGGGGCGGGTGTGAAGGGTCATGGCCGGGCCTCCGGGGTCTGCGGGCAGGGGCGGGGGAGGATCCGCCCGGGGTTCAGGATCCAGCCGGGATCGACCGCGCGCTTCAGTCGGGCCATGGCCGCGATCTCGGCCTCGTCGCGGCAGAGCGGCAGCCAGCGCAGCTTGTCGGCTCCGATCCCGTGCTCGGCGGTGATGGCGCCGCCGTGCCGGGCCGTCAGGGCGAAGATCTCGTCGGTGGGGGCGGCATCCGGCGGACAGGCGAGGACGTAATGCAGGTTCCCGTCGCCCAGATGGCCGAAGACATAGGGCCGTGCGCGGCCCGCGCAGAGGCCTTCCGCCTCGGCGAGGAAGGCCGGGATCGCCGCCAGCGGCAGCGACAGATCGAGGCTGGTGATCGGCCCCGCATTCTGGAAGAGGAACTGGCTGCAGCCTTCGCGCAGGCCCCAGAGCCGCAGGCACTCCGCCTCGGAGGCCGAGAGGACCGCGTCGCGGATCCGCCCCGCTTCGAGGGCGGTCTCGAGCACCGCCTCGAGCCGCGCGCCGCAGGCCTCGGGATCGGCCCCGGCCACCTCGATCAGGAGTGCTGCGGGGGCGGGATCGGCAAAGGGCGGGCGGAGCCCCCGCGCGGCGCAGGTCTCGGTCAGCAACGGGTCGATCATCAGCTCGCAGGCCTGCAGATCGGGGCCGAGGCCCGCGCGCAGGGCGGGCAGCAGAGCCAGCGCCTCGGCCGCGCCCTCCAGCGCGCAGACCGCCACCCGCCGCGCCACCGGCGCCGGATGAAGCCGCAGCACGAGGCGTGTGACGAGGCCCAGAATGCCCTCGCTGCCCACCAGAAACTGCGAGAGATCGAGCCCGCTGTTGTCCTTGAAGAGCCCGCCCAGCCGACGCACGATGGTGCCGTCCGGCAGCACGCCCTCGACCCCCAGCACCTGCTGGCGGAAGGTGCCGTAACGCAGCGCCAGCGGACCGCCCGCATTGGTCGCGGCCATCCCGCCCAAGGTGGCGCTGCCCCGCGCGCCGAGATCGGCCGCCAGATAGAGGCCTGCCGCCCGCGCCGCCTGCTGCGCCGCCTCGAGCACGACGCCGGCCCCGACGGTCATCGTGCCCGCCACGGTGTTGATCGTCGGCGGCGCGGTCAGCCGTTCGGTCGAGAGCACGAGCTCGCCCGGCTGCACCCGCGCCCCGCCCGACAGGCCGGTGCGCCCGCCCTGCACCACCGCGGCAAGCCCCGCTTCCTGCAGAAGGCGCAGGATCTCGGCCGCTTCCTCGGCGCTGCGCGGCGCGAGCACCCCGCGCGGCGGCGCGCCCGGCGTGCCCGCCGCATCGTCGCGGTACCGGGCCGCATCGTCGCGCAGGTGGGCGCAGAGCGCCGCGGGCAGGGGCGGCAGGGCGGGCTCAGGCTGGCACAAGGGTCGTCTCCTGCTGGCGGGGAGGCATATGGCAATCGCGGGCTGCGGGCCGGCGGCTGCCCCGGCCTCCCGCGGCAGGTTATTTCGGTTGCAATCGAAGTCAAAGAGATATTTCAATATGGAAATAGGGAGATCGGGAATGCCTGCAAATTGGGCATCCCTCGAGAGTGGAGTAAGAGATGACAGCCGATCCCACCAAGGACATCGCGGATTTTTCCGCACTCGTGATCCGCGACGCAGACGGCAAGCCCCGTGCGGGGTTCGAGCGGCTGACGTTGGCCGACCTGCCCGACAATGACGTGCTGGTCGAGGTGAGCCACTCCAGCCTGAACTACAAGGACGGGCTGGCGGTCAGCGGCAAGGGCCGCATCGCGCGCCGCCTGCCGATGGTGGCGGGGATCGACCTTGCCGGGCGGGTGGTGCGCTCGAAGGTGCCGGAATGGCAGCCGGGCGACGCGGTGATCGTGAACGGCTGGGGCCTGTCCGAGACGGAATGGGGCGGCTACAGCCGATATCAGAGCGTGAAGGCGGGCCATCTGACCCGCCTGCCCGAGGGCTTCACGCCCGCCGAAGCCATGGCCATCGGCACCGCGGGCTATACGGCCGCGCTCTGCGTGCTGGCACTCGAAGACTGGGGCACCATCGCGCCCGGCCAGGGCGAGGTGCTGGTGACGGGTGCGGCCGGCGGCGTGGGCAGCGTGGCGGTGGCGCTTCTGGCCGCGCGCGGCTACCGGGTCGTGGCCGCGACCGGACGCGAGAGCCAGCACGACTTCCTGCGGGGCCTCGGCGCCTCGGATTTCGTGGCCCGCAGTGCGCTTTCCGAGCCGGGCAAGATGCTGCAGGCCGAACGCTGGAGCGGGGCGGTCGATACGGTGGGCAGCCACACGCTCGCCAATGTGCTGGCGCAGACCGTCTATGGCGGGGCCGTCGCGGCCTGCGGCCTTGCCGGTGGCGCGGACCTGCCGGCCTCGGTCATGCCGCATATCCTGCGCAGCGTGGCGCTCCTCGGCATCGATTCCGTCATGGCGCCGGCGGCGAAGCGCGACCGGGCCTGGGCCTTCCTGAACGCCCAACTCGACCGCGCCCAGCTGGCCGCCCTGACCACCGTCTCGCCGATGACGGACCTGCCCGCGCTGGCCGCTTCCATCGTCAAGGGCGAGACGCGCGGCCGCCATGTCATCGAAATCGCCTGAGAAAGGACGCGCCATGAGCGAGGATGTCATCCTGTGGCAGAAGGATCCGGTGGATGCCTTTGTCACGCTGACGATGAACCGCCCCGACAAGATGAACGCCATGAACCAGGCGCTCGGCGATGCGCTGGAGGCTGCCATCCTGCGCGCGGTGAAGGATCCCGAGGTGCGCGCCGTGATCCTGACGGGCGCGGGGCGGGCCTGGTCCTCGGGCTTCGATCTGGGGGGCGAGGATTTCGAGATGACCGCCGACCAGTGGCGCAACGACATCGGCGAGAACATGCGCCGCCTGCGCCTGATCCGCGAGGCGCCGATCCCGATCATCGCGGCGGTGAACGGCTATGCGCTGGCGGGCGGGCTCGAGCTCATGATGTGCTGCGACATGACCATCGCGGCCGAGGATGCGCTTCTGGGCGAGCCCGAGGTGCGCCATGTCTCGGCGCCGCCGACGCTGATGCTGCCCTGGACGGTGCCGATGATCCATGCGCGTCACCTGATGTATACGGGCGATCTGATCGACGGGCGCGAGGCCCATCGCATCCATCTGGTGAACAAGGCCGTCCCGCGCGATCAGCTGATGCCCGAGGCCGAGCGGCTGGCGCGCAAATGCGCCCGGATGCCCGGAACGGCGATCAAATATGCCAAGGCCGCGCTGAACCACCAGCAGCAGACGGCGGGCCTCGAAAGCTCGTGGAGCTACAATCGCGAGACGACCGCGATCCTGCATGCGACCGAGGAAGGCGCCTACTGGATGCGGGTGCTGAAGGAAAAGAGCCTCAAGGGCTTTCTGGAAGAGCGCGAGGCGCCCTTCCGCGATCTCGACTGACCCTCCGGGTGCCCCGTCAGCGGGGCACCTCGCCGATCCGGTCCGCCATCAGATCGGCAAAGAGGCCGGCCCGGGTGCGATGCAGGCGCGAGGCCACCAGCTGGCCCTTGGCCGAAACCTCGCCCTCTTCCGCCGAGGGCGTGAAATCGGCGAGCGCGAAGCGGCGGATGGCGGTGGAGCTGCCGGGATTGTCCCGGTTCCACCCGTCCAGCGCCGCGGCGATGGCCCGGACCTCCGCCCCCGGCGCCGCGAGGATCAGCGCCACCAGCCCGTCGCCGCCCGCGCCCCCCAGCACGAGATCCGAGGCGAGCGGCCCGAGCCGGCCGAGGATCTGGCCGCGCAGGAGGCCCGCCCGCACCTTGATCCCGCTCGAGAGCTTGAAATCCTCGGCCAGCCGTCCGTCGAAGCGCAGCATCGGCTGGCCCGTAGCATCGGGGGCCAGAAGGCCCGCGTCGCCGGTGCGGTAATAGCCCTTGGCATCCAGAGGCAGCGGAAAGGACCCCTCCTCGCCGAGATAGCAGGGCGCGAGATTGGGGCCTCGGAACCGGATCTCCGACAGGCCCTCGGTCTCGACCAGTGCCACCTCGTGCCCCGGCAGCGGCCAGCCGAGCACCCCGGGCGCGGCGATGTCACCCGGCACGAGGCACATGGTCGATCCCGCCTCGGTGGCCCCATAGCCCGACAGAACCGCGATCCGGTGGCCGTGGCGGTGGGCCAACGCGTCGCGGAAGCCCGCGAGCCGGTCCCAGAGTGCGGGATCCATCGCGGCCCCGGCGAAGAAGATATGGCGCAGCGCGGCACAGCCCTCCGCCACCCGGTCGGGCTGGCCGTCCCAGGCATCCATCAGGAGCTTCAGCCCCAAAGGCACGCCGATCGACAGGCTGGGCCGCACCTCGGCCATCAGACCCAGCATCGCGCCCATGCCCTCGGCCGAGGGCGGCGGCGCAAGATGGAGGCTGCCGCCGTTCCAGACGATCTTGAACAGATTGTCGAGGCCGCCGAACACATGGTTCCAGGGCATCCAGTCGATCAGGACCGGCGGTTCTTCCGCAAGGAAGGGCCAGGCCACGGCATAGGCCGCCTGACAGGAGGAGATCATTCCCCGGGTGATCGGCACGCCCTTGGCCGCGCCCGTGCTGCCCGAGGTGAAGAAGACCGCCGTCCAGTCCTGCGGGGCACCCGGATGGTCGGGGGCCGCGGGCGCCTCGGGCAGGTCCGTCAGGGCGAGTGCCGGTCCGCCGGTGACGCGTCCTGCCGGCAGCACCACGAGATCCGGAGCGGCCACCCGCCACAGACGCGCGGCCTCCGGCGCCTCGGGGGGGAACTGCGTCACGGCCCGGAACGGATGCGGGGGCAGGGTGATATGGACGAAGCCGCCCAGCAGGCAGGCGAGCCGCAGGCGCAGCGCATCGAGGCCCGCGGGCAACAGGCTCGCCACTCGCTCGCCCGGCCGCAGGCCGCGCGCCGCGAGCTGCCCGTGCAGCCGCCGCGCCTCGGAAAGCGCCTCGCCGTAGGAGATGCCGCTCCGCCCTCCGGCCGCGTCGGGCGCGGTCATCAGCATCCGGTCCGGCGCGACCCGCGCCCAGTGGCGCAGCTTGCAGGCGATGTCGGTCTCGGCGCCGAGCAGCGTCAGATCCGTCGTCAGCCGCAGTGCTCCGTCGTCCCGCCGGTCGACCAGAAGCCGCGCGCCCGGTGCCATGCCCCCCGTCATCCGTCGACGCAGCTTGTCTGACGGGCCGCGCGCTCTTCCACCGCCCGGTTGTAGACGCCGCTCTGATATTCGATCAGCGTCTCGAAGGCCGCCACCGCTTCGGCCGCATCGCGCGCGAGAATGCCCGAGAAGATCCGCCGTTGCAGCGCCACCACCACGTCGCGCTGGCGGAACTGGAACGAGATCATGTTGGCGGCCGGGATCAGCGACTGGTTCACCATGACCATCACGAGCCGCAGCATCGCATTCGGGCTGGCCGCGGCCACCGCCTGATGAAACTCGACCTCGAGCCGGCAGAAATCCTCGTCCGAGATCTCGGTATGGTCTAGCTCCAGCAGCGCCGCCTCGATCCGCTTGTGATCGGCGCGGTCGGCGTGCTGGCAGGCGGCCTCGATGCTGAGCCGCCCGAGGCTGCGCCGCGTCTCGACGATGTCCGTCAGGCCCACGGCGCCGAGCGACACCAGCCAGTTCGTGGTCTCGTGCAGCGTCTGGGCGGCGATGTCGAGCGAGGGCGGATTGACGAAGACGCCCCCCTTCGGCCCGCGCTTCGAGCGGATGAGCTTCTTCGCCGCGAGGATCTTCATCGCCTCGCGCACCGTGGGTTGGGAGACGTCGAACCGCTCGGCCAGCTCGGCCTCGGAGGGCAGACGCTCGGCCGCGCCGAGGCGCAGCTGCATGATGTCCTCCTGCAGGATGTCGGCGATCTGCCGGGCCAGGCCCTGACTGCGGTCGATGCTGTTCATTCTTCGTGATTCCTCCAACTCGTCCAAGGTAGCAGGCAATTGCAATATTGAAATATGGGAATGTTGACAAACGCCGCGATTCCATGTGAGCGTAAGAAAAAAGACATAATAACTCCATCCAACAGAACCGCCCTCGCCGGCGGCCCAACCGGGAGCAACCGCATGATCACTCGACGCCATCTGATGGCGAGCATCGGCGCATCCGCCCTCATGCTGCCGCTCGCGCGCCGCGCCATGGCGCAGCAGCCCTTCGTGATCCCGACCTATGGCGGGACATGGGCGAAGCTCTGGGAAGAGACGCTGGTGCCCGAATTCACCTCGGCCACGGGCATCCAGAGCCAGATCGACGTGGGGCTCGGCAAGGATTTCGTCTCGAAGATCCGCGCCGGCGGCGGGGCTTCGCCCTATTCGGTCTTCATGGGCAACGAGAACATCGCGGCCACCCTGCGCGCCGAAGGCTTCTTCGAGCCGCTCGACATGTCGAAGGTCCCGAACGCCGCCAACATGTATGACGGCCTCATCAACCCGGGCAACAACGGGCTGCGCGCGATCGTCTCGCCCATCGGTCTCGCCTGGCGGACCGACATGATCCAGACGCCGCCCAAGGCCTGGACCGACCTGTGGGAGAACCCGGAATATGCCGGGCAGATCGGCCTCTACCAGATCGGCAACACCGGGGCACAGCTCTTCCTGCGGCTCGCAGGGCGGCTCTTCGGCTCGGGCGATACCGACATCGACACCGCCTTCACGAAGATCAAGGAGCTGCAGCCCTTCACCCAGGCCTCCTGGAGCGGCGAGGTTGCGGCCCAGCTCATGCGCGGCGACGTGGCGATTGCCCCGGTGGACTGGACCGAGATCCTGACGCTGCAGGACAAGGGCGCCCCGGTCGAGATCATCGTGCCCGAGGAAGGGGTGCTGTCCTACGAGCAGAGCTTCAACATCGTGAAGACCGGGCCCGACAAGGAAGCGGCGCACGCCTATATCAACTTCCTCCTCGACCCGAAGATCCAGTCGATCCTCGCGGACACGTTCTACGTCTCGCCGGCCAACCGCGAGGCCGTCATCAGCGAGGCAACCTCGCCGCGCCTGCCGGTGCAGGGCGAGGCCATGTCGAAGATCATCCGCTTCGAGTGGGACAATTACATCGACATCGCAGCCGAGGTCGCCGACCGCTGGAACCGCGAAATCGGCTGACGACCGCCGCCGGCGCCGCTCCGCGCCGGCGGCCTCTCTTCGCCAGGTGCCGCCCCCGAGGGCTGCGCCCCCAGCGCCCCGGATCCCAGACGCATGACGACCCTCAGACTGGACAGGATCAACAAGTTCTACGGAACTCTGCACATCCTGAAGGACATCGACCTCGATATCGCGCAGGGCGAATTCATCTCGCTGCTCGGCCCCTCGGGCTGCGGCAAGACGACGACGCTGCGCTGCATCGCGGGCTTCGAGGCCGTGAGCGGCGGCAGCATCGCCTTCGGCGGGCGCGACATGACCCGGGCGATGCCCGAGCAGCGCGACCTCGGCATGGTGTTCCAGTCCTACGCGCTCTTCCCGCACATGACGGTGGCCGAGAACCTGTCCTTCGGGCTCGAGGTGCGCAAGATCGCGCCTGCCGACCGCGAACGCCGCATCGCCCGGACGCTCGAGATGGTGCGGCTCACCGGCTACGAGAAGCGCTTCCCGCGCGAGCTCTCGGGCGGCCAGCAGCAGCGCGTGGCGCTGGCGCGGGCGCTGGTGATCGAGCCTGCGGTCCTCCTTCTCGACGAGCCCTTGGCCAACCTCGACGCGAGCCTCCGCGACGACATGCGTTTCTTCATCCGCGACCTGCAGCAGCGGGTGGGGATCACCACGATCTATGTCACCCACGATCAGGGCGAGGCGCTGGTGATGTCGGACCGGATCGTCGTGATGAACCGGGGCGTGGTCGAGCAATGCGGCAGCCCGCGCGAGATCTACGAGCGGCCGAAGAGCCTGATGGTGGCCGATTTCATCGGTCAGTCGAACACGCTGACCGGGCGCGTGACGGGCCGGGAGGGCGAGCTCTATCTGATCGAGACCGAGGACGGATCGCTCCGGACCCATGGCGCGCCCGGCCTTGCGGGAGAGGTGCGGGTGATGGTGCGGCCCGAGAACATCGCGACCGCGCCCGGCGACAATACGCTGAGGGGCCGCGTCGTGAAGACGACCTACCTCGGCGCCTCGTGCCTTCTGAACATCGAGACGGCGGCGGGCAGCCGTTTCACCACCCATGCCCCGGCCGACAGCCCGCTCGCACCCGGCTCCGACGTCACGATGGGCTTTGCCGCGCACAAGGCCTGGGCCTTCGCGGCATGACGGAGGCGGTCCCCCTCGCGCCGCCGCGCCGCCTGCCGGTCTGGTGGATGATCCTGCCCGCGGTGGTGCTGCTGGGCGGCTTCCTGATCCTGCCCTATGCCTCGATCGTGGTGATGAGCTTCCGCGAAGCCTCGACCAGCGCGGTCTATGGCGACGGTTTCACCATCGGCCATTACACCGAGGTCATCACCGATCCCTTCGTCTGGGGCATCGTCTGGCGCACGGTGCGGACGGCGGCCATCGTCACCGTGGTGACGCTGCTCCTCGGCTATCCGGTGGCCTACCATCTGGCCCGCACCCGCAGCCGCTGGGCGAGCCTTCTCTATATCTGCGTGATCTCCCCGCTCCTCGTGGGGCTCGTGGTGCGCACCTTCGCCTGGCTCATCATCCTGTCGAACAGCGGCGTGGCCAACAGTGCGCTGAAGGCCGCGGGGCTGATTGACCGGCCGATCCTGTTCCTGAACACGCCCCTGGGCGTGACCATCGCCCTCATCCATGTCTTCCTGCCCTTCGTGATCCTGCCGCTCCTCGGCAACCTTCAGGCCATCAACCCCGAGGTGGCGATGGCCGGCCGGTCGCTCGGCGCCTCGCGGATGCGCACCTTCTTCAAGGTCACGCTGCCGCTCTCGATGCCGGGGATCCAGGCGGGGGCCATCCTCGTCTTCGTCCTGTCCATGTCGGCCTATGTCACGCCGGCCATGCTCGGCGGCACGAAGGGGCGCACCATGGCCGTGCTGGTGGTGCAGTATCTCGTCGACAACTTCCGCTGGCCCGCGGGCGCGGCGCTCGCGATCTTCATGGCGGTCCTCACCGTGTCGATCATCGTCCTCTATCTGCGCCTGACCGCGCGCGCCATGCGGAGGCTGCCATGACCGGAGCGCGGAAGACCCTGTGGGACCATGTGTTCACCCTGCTGGTGACGCTGATCTACATCTTCCTGATCGCGCCCATCCTGCTCGTGGTGCTGCTCTCGTTCTCGGGCGGCGAGTTCCTGGCCCTGCCGATGGAGGGCGTGTCGCTCCGCTGGTTCGAGGCGCTGTTCAACAACAGCCGGTTCTACGAGGCGGCCGCCCATTCCTTCAGCCTTGCGCTGGTCTCGGCGCTGGTCAACGGCGTCATCGGCACGCTCGCTGCGATCTATGTGATCCGCTTCGCGCCGCCGCAGATGACGAACCCGCTGCGCGTCCTGATGAGCGCGCCGCTGATGGTGCCCGAGATCCTGACCGCCATCGCGCTGCTGTTCTTCTTCTTCGAGGTGGGCGTGGGCAACCGCTGGTCGGTGGCGATCCAGATCGGGCATGTCCTCGTGACCTTCCCCTATGTCTTCCTGAACGTGGCCTCGGCGCTGTTCAACTTCGACCGGTCGCAGGAAGAGGCCGCGCGCAGTCTCGGCGCGAACGGCTGGCTCACCTTCCGTCGCGTGACGCTGCCCGCGATCAAGCCGGGGGTCATCACCGGCTGCCTCTTCGCCTTCGTGATCTCCTTCGACATCTTCAACATCTCGCTGCTGCTGAAGTCCGTGGGAAAGAACACCCTGCCGCTCGAGCTCTTCGACTATCTGCGCTACAATTTCGACCCGACCGCGGCGGCGGTGGCGACCGTCAGCATCGGGCTGACCTTCGTGGCCGTCCTGATCGTCGATGCCACCGTCGGATTGCGCTCGCTGAGGTTCTGATGCGCGGCCCCCGCTGATGGCGGGGTCGAAGGCTGCGGCGATGTGGCGGCTTCTCGACGTAGCCGGGCGGCGATGTCATCGATCTCCTGGGAGCCGAGGGGCAGGCCTCGCGCGAGATCCTGGCCTCGCCGAGCTTCTGATCTGCCGCCACGCCCGCCGCATCCGGGCCCGCCCTGCGGAGAAGGCCGCAACGGGGAAGAGCAGGATCGCCGGCAGCCTCTTGTCCCGAGGCTGGCGCGCCTGAGCGGCGCGCCGGACTTGCAGACGGCAGGGACCGGCGCTGCGGGTCGCTGGCGGACGGAGTGGTCAGTCCGCCTCCATCAGCCCCGCGCTGCTGAAGCCGCCGTCCACCGCGATGACCTGACCGTTCACATAGCCCGAGATCCGGTCGTCGATCAGCGTGAGGGCCATGGCGGCGATCTCCTCCACCGTGCCGTAGCGCCCCATCGGCACGCGCGAGACCCAGGTGCGGCGCGTGGCCTCGTCGTGCCAGCGGGCCGCCATCGGCGTCTCGACCGGGCCCGGGGCGATGGCATTGACGCGGATGCCCTGCGGCGCGAGCTCGGTCGCGAGGATGCGGGTCAGCGTGTTGACCGCGCCCTTGGAGGTGCCGTAGGCCGCCCGCCCGGTGCTGCCCTGAATGCCCGAGACGGAGGTGATGTTGACGATGACCCCGCCCTTCATCCGGGCGGCGGCGGCGCGGGCCACGAGGAAGCTGCCGATCACGTTCACGTCGAGGATGCGCCGGAACTGCGCGACCGTGGTCTCGGCGAAGGGCGTGTTCTGGCCGATGCCCGCGCAGTTGATGACGCCCCACGGCGCGCCGAAGGCGGCGTCGAGCGCTGAGAACGCCTCCTCGACCGCCGCCTCGTCGGTGATGTCGGTGGCAGCGACATGGACGGCCGCGCCCGCGAAGTCGGACGCCACCGCCTCGAGGGCGGGGCCTGCCAGATCCAGCACCCCCACGCGGTAGCCCTGCGCCACCGCCATCTCGAGGATGCCGCGCCCAATGCCCGAGGCCCCGCCCGTCAGGACGAGGCCGCGCCCTTCGCTCACAGCCATCTGCGGATGTTCTCGCACATGGCGTTGCGGGTGATGCCGTAACGCTCCTGCAGGACGGGCAGGGTGCCCGCATCGAGGAAATGGTCGGGCAGGGCGATCTGGCGCAGCTCGGTCGCAAGGCCCGAGCGGCCGATGAGGCTTGCCACCGCATCGCCGAGCCCGCCCACGATCGAGTGGTTCTCGGCCGTGACGATCAGCCGGCCGCCGCGGCGCACCTCGCGCAGGATGCCCATCTCGTCGAGCGGCTTGATCGTCGGCACATGGAGCACCGCCACGTCGATCCCGTCCGCCTTCAGGTCGCGCGCCGTATCGAGGGCGCGCATCGTCATGAAGCCGGTCGAGACGATCAGCACGTCATTGCCGCCGCGCAGGAGCGCGCTCTTGCCGATCTCGAACCGGTAGCCGTATTCGTCGAGCACCGAGGCCACGTTGCCGCGCAGGATCCGGGCATAGACCGGGCCCGGGTGATCGGCGATGGCGGGCACCATCTGCTCGATCTCGCAGGCATCGCAGGGGTCGATGATGGTGAGGTTCGGCATGGCGCGGAAGATCGCGATATCGTCGGTGGCCTGATGGCTCGGGCCGTAGCCGGTCGTGAGCCCCGGCAGGCCGCCGATGAGCTTCACGCTGGCATGCTGCTCGGCCACGGCCTGAGACATGAAATCATAGCAGCGGCGCGAGGCGAAGGTCGCGTAGGTGGTGGCGAAGGGGATGAAGCCCTCCTTCGCCAGACCGCCCGCGGCGGTGGCCATCAGCTGCTCGGACATGCCCATCTGGTAGAAGCGGTCGGGGAACCGCTCGGCGAAGACATGAATGTCGGTGTATTTGGCGAGATCGGCGCTCATGCCCACGATCTCGGGCCGCGTCTCGGCCAGCTTGATGAGGGCGCGGCCGAAGGGCATCGAGACGGTGCGGTGGCCCTCGTCGATCGAGGAGGCCGCGATGTCCGGCGCCTTCAGGGCAGGCGTGAGGTTTCCGAGGGCGGCCGTGGTCATTGGGCTCTCCTTGCGTCCAGCGCGGCATGGGCCCGCGCCCAGTCTTCGGGGTTCAGGCGGATGAAATGGCTCTTTTCGCGGCCTTCGAGGAAGTCCACGCCGGATCCCATCCGCGTGTCGCAGATGATGATCCGCGGCTGTGGCCCGGGATGTTCGCGCGCGCGGTCGAAGGCCGCGACGAGCTTCGGCAGGTCGTTGCCGTCCACCCGCTGCACGAAGAAGCCGAAGGCCTCGAACTTCGCCGAGACGGGCTCGGTGTTCATCACCTTCATGGAGGGGCCGTCGGCCTGCACCTGATTGAAGTCGACCAGCGCGATGATGTTGTCGAGCCCGTAGTTCGCGGCCGAGATCGCCGCCTCCCAGGTCGGGCCTTCGGCCAGCTCGCCATCGCCCATCAGCGTGTAGATGAAGGATTTCGAGCCCTTGCGCTTCAGTCCGAGGCCCATGCCCACGGCCATCGGCAGGCCGAGGCCGATCGACCCGCCCGACATCTCGGCGCCGGGCGTGTAGGAGGTCATGCCCGACATCGGCAGCCGGCTATCGTCGGCGGCATAGGTGGTCAGCTCCTCCTCGGGGAAGTAGCCCGCCTCGGCCAGCACGGCATAATGGGCGATGCCGTAGTGGCCCACCGAGAGGAGGAAGCGGTCGCGCTCTTCCCAGTCGGGCTGGGCCGGGCGGACCTTCATCGCGTGGAAATAGGCCACCGACAGCACGTCGGCCACGCCGAGCGCCTGGGCGATGTAGCCCTGGCCTTGGGTCTCGGCCATGATGAGCGCGTTGCGCCGCACGCGGTGCGCGCGCTCGGCCAGCCCGCTGTTGTGGAGGTGAGCCTCCTCGGTCATGTCGTCTCCTTTCAGATCAGCTGGCGACCGCCGCCGCGACGGGCGGGGCGGCCGGGCGTGGTTGGGGCGCGGCGCCCGTGGCGCTCGCACTCTGGCCGCCGTCGACGGGCAGGCAGACCCCGGTGATGAAGCGCGCCTCGTGGGAGGCGAGGAAGAGCGCGGCCGCGGCCACGTCCTCGGGCCGTCCGGTGAAGCCGCAGGGCACCATGGCGCCGCGCGCCGCCCGCATCTCCTCGACCGAGCCGTAGCTGCCGGCGATCTCGCGATAGATGAGCGGCGTGTCGATGGCGCCGGGCAGGACGCAGTTCGCGCGGATGCCCTGCCGGGCATATTGCAGCGCGACGGCGACGGTCGCCTGATTCACCGCGGCCTTTGCGGCGGAATAGGCGAAATATTCGTAGCCGGTCCAGCGGATCGCCGCGAGCGACGAGATGTTCACGATGGCGCCGCCGCCCTGTGCCACCATGTGCGGGATCACGAGCTTGCAGCTGCGCCAGACGCTGCCGAGGTTCAGCTCGACCGCGCGCAGGAACTCGGGCTCGCCGATCTCGACCGGCCCGCCCATCACCGTGGCGCCCACGTTGTTGTGCAGCACGTCGATCCGGCCGCCGAGGCCCAGCGTCCGGGTGACGGCGGCCTCCATCTGGCCCATGTCGGTGGCGCTGGCCACGAGGGGCAGCGCCCGGCCGCCCGCTTCCTCGATCAGCTCCGCGATACGGTCTGCGGCGGCGGCCTCATGGTCGAGGCAGGCGACGAGGGCCCCCTCGGCGGCATAGGCCGCGGCCGCCGCGGCGCCGTTCGACCAGCCGTCGACGGGCCGCCCGGCGCCGACCACCAGGACCACCTTGCCCTCGAAGCGGCGGCGCGGGGCGGGATGCATCTCTTCCCCGGCCATCAGAGGAAGCCCGTGGAGATGGCCGGCACCGCGGCAATGACGATCAGGCCGGCCATGAGGGCCGCGACATAGGGCCAGACCGCGTGGATCGCGCTGTCGGGCGAGACATTGCCGATGCGGCAGGCGAGGTAGAAGCCGATGCCGATGGGCGGGGTCATGAGGCCGATGTTCATCGCGACCACGATCACCATGGCGTAGTGGACCTCGTTGATCCCCATCTGGTGGGCGATGGGGAACATGAGCGGCGACATCAGCACGAGCGCGGGCAGCCCCTCGAGCACGCAGCCCAGCACGAGGAAGATCGCGATGGAGAGGACGAGGAAGGTGGGCGCCCCGCCCGGCAGGCTGATGGCGAAATCCGCAAGCGTCTGGCCCACGCCCGCCTGGGTGATGGCCCAGGCCATCGAGAGGGCGGTGCCGAGGATGAGGAGGATCGCCCCGCTCATGGCCGCGGTCTCGACCAGCATCCGGTAGAGCGCGCGGAGGCTGAAGCCGCCATACATCAGGCCGCCGATCACCAGCGAATAGACCACGGCGATGGTCGAGACCTCGGTCGCGGTGGCGGCGCCCTCGGCCACGGCGGCACGGATCAGGAAGGGCAGCACCAGCGCGGGGGCGGCGAAGACCAGCAGGCGGATCACGTCGCCGAAGCGGGCGCGGCGCACGCCCTCCATGTTCTCGTGCCGCGCCCGCCAGCGCGCCAGCGCCATCAGCGACAAGAGGAGCACGATGGCCACCACGAAGCCCGCCGAGAAGAGCGCGGCGATCGAGATGCCCGCGACCGATCCGAGCACGATCAGCACGATCGAGGGCGGCACGGTGTCGGCCATCGCGGCGCCGGTGGCAAGCTGCGCCACCATCTCGTTCGGCTTGTTGCCGCGGCGCTTCATCTCGGGGAAGAGCGCGGGCGCAACGGCCGCCATGTCCGAGACCTTCGAGCCCGAGATCCCCGACACGATGAAGAGCGACACGAGGAGCACATGCGACAGGCCCGCCTTCACATGGCCGAGTAGCGAGGAGAGGAAGCCCACGATGGCCTTGCCCATGCCGGTGGCATCGAGCACGCAGCCCAGAAGCACGAAGACCGGCACCGACAGGAGGATCACCCCCGACATGCCCTCGTCCATGCGCCCGACCATGACATAGGTCGGAATGTGGGTGGCGAAGAGCAGATAGCTCAGCGTGCCGAGCCCGAAGCAGAAGGCGATGGGCACGCCGGCAAAGAGGCAGGCGCCCACGATCACCACGAGGAAGAGCGGCAGCGCGGTTGCGCCCATCGCGATGAACTGGGGCGAGAGGGCCCAGAGGCCGAGCGAGATCAGCACGACCGCCCCCACCGAAATCGCCACATCGACGAGCCGGCTCGAGCGGAAGAGATGCATGAGGAGCAGCCCCAGCATGGCCAGCATGCCCACGGGGATCGCGGCGACGCGGTAGGTGTTCGGAATATGCAGCGCCGCGGTGGTGATGAACCATTCCTCGTAGGCATATTCGAAGCTGTCGCGCATCAGCGCCACGAGGAAGGTGCCGACGATGACCATGGCGAAGGTCTCGACGAATTCCTCGGCGCGCCGCGGCAGCATCCGGACGAAGAGCGTGAGCCGCAGATGCTCGTTGCGGTCGAGCGAGATCGCCGCGCCCAGCATGGCGAGCCAGATGAAGCAGATCGAGGCCGCTTCCTCGATCCAGATGATGGGGAGGTTGACGAGATAGCGCGAGACGACCCCGGTCAGCAGCAGGCCGATCACCGCCACCAGAAGCAGGGCCGCGATCGCCTCGACCGGCCGCATGAAGCGCGAGCCCGGCCGCGCCGACTCGTTCTCGCTGAGGTCTCCCACGTCGAATTCTTCTGCTGTTGTCATGTATCTGCCCGGTCTGGTGTCGTCGGGAAAAAGGGGACGGGTCCGGTCCGGCCGAGGGGCCGGACCGGTCGGTCCCGCGCGATGGGCGTCTGCGCCCGGGCGGAGGATCAGGCCAGCGAGCCCGAGACCTGCTCGAGGAGCGCCCAGGCCTCGTCGCCGTAGGTGCTGCGCCATTCGCTGTAGAAGCCCGCCTCACGCAGCTTGTCGCGGATGGCGGCGGTGTCGGGCTTGTTGAAGATCAGCCCGTCCTTTTCCAGCTCGCTCTGGAGCGTCGCGTTGAGCTGGGTCAGATCCTCGCGCTGGTCGAGCGCGGCCTGGTTGATGTTGCGGGCCACGATCTCCTGCAGGTCGTCGGGCAGCGCCCGCCAGGCCCGCGGGTTGGCGAGCATCCAGAAGCCGTCCCACATGTGGTTCGTCATCGAGCAGTAGGTCTGCACTTCGTAGAGCTTGCCCACGTCGATGGTCGACAGCGGGTTCTCCTGCGCATCCACGACGCCGGTCTGCAGCGAGGTATAGACCTCGTTCCAGTTGATGCTGACCGGGGCGCAGCCGAGCGCCTGGAACATCGAGGTCCAGAGCGGGCTGACCGGCACGCGGATCTTCAGCCCGGCGAGATCGTCCGGCCCCTCGATCGGGCGGCTGGAGGTTGTGATCTGGCGGAAGCCGTTGTTGAAGATCCGGTCCATCACCTCGAGGCGGTTGGCGCGGATCTGCTCGCGCACATAGGCGCCGAGCTCGCCGTCCATCGCCTGCCAGACTTGGTCGATGTCCTTGAAAGCAAAGCCCATGCCGTTGATCGAAGCGACCGGCACCAGCGACGACAGGATCAGTCCCGACAGCGTGAAGAACTCGACCGCGCCCGACCGCACCTGATTCAGCGTGTCCGTGTCGGAGCCGAGCTGGTTGTTCGGGAAGATCTTCAGCTCGAACCGGCCGTCGGTCTCTTCGGAGATCCGCTTCGCCGCGGCCTCCATCTGGGTGTTCATCGGATGGCCGACGGGGAAGTTGTTGGCGTACTTGTAGGAATATTCGGCGGCATGGGCCATGCCCGGCCGAAGGAAGGGGGCGGCGAGCAGCACGCCACCTGCGGTCGCGACGAAACGGCGACGGTTGATCGTCATGTGGATCCTCCCGGTGATGTTGCGCGCCCCCTTGGGTCCTCCGGGCGCGATGGTCGCTCGGCCGACGGGCGGTCCCGTCGCGGCTTCACTATCCATATCATGGACATAAAATTCGTATCAATGCGAGAAAGCAAAATAATATTGTTGTTTAACAGGGCCTTTAGAGTATTATATGCTCCATAATGTGGAGTTATTTAGCAGGAATCGGCGATGGATGAATCCTCCGGCAGCCAGAGCATCGACCGGGCGGCGGCGCTTCTCGCGCTCGTGGCCGAGCGCCACGAAGAGGGCGCGACGCTGGCAGAACTGGTGCGGCGGACCGGGCTCAAGCAGCCCACCGCGCGGCGGCTGCTGGTGGCGCTGATCCGGGCGGGGCTGATCGAGCAGTCCGAGGCCAGCCGGCGCTATCACCTCGGGATCTCGGCTTATCTCTACGGCACCATCGCCTCCGACCGGTTCGCGGCCCACAGCCTCGCGGACGAGTCCGTGCGCCGTCTGGCCGAGCGGTCGGGCGACACCGCCTTCTTCTCGGTCCGGCAGGGCTACAGCACGCTGTGCCTGCTGCGCGAAGAGGGGCCGCATCCGATCCGCTCGCATGTGCTCAACATCGGGCAGCGCCACCCGCTGGGGGTCGCCGCGCACGGGATCGCGATCCTCGCCTGTCTGGGCGATGCGGACGTCGATGCGGTGATCGAGGCGAACCGGGGCTATTACGCCAGCCACTATCCGATGCTGACCGAGCAGGTGCTGCGCACCCTCGTGGCCGAGACCCGCAAGCGCGGCTTCGCGATCAACCGCGGGCTCTTCCACCAAGGGGCCTGGGCCATCGGCATCGCGGTGCGGGGCCCGACCGGCGCGGTGATCGGGGCGCTCTCGATCGGCGCCATCGAAAGCCGCCTGAACGACGAGCGCCAGCCCGAGATCATGGCCATGCTGAAGGCCGAGGCCCGCAAGCTCGAGGCGCGCGTGGCCGCGGTGGACACGCAGGGACGCACAGGCGCCCCGCCCGCGGGCGAGGCGAAGGAGGGGTCCCGGACCGGCCGGGGCCGCGAGAGGAGTCAACGACATGCAGCATCAACGTGACGCCCGCGGGCGCCAGCTCGTCCATCCCGGCCCGCCGCACCCGGACCGGATCGAGAGCTTCGCCGACCGGCTCCTGCGCGGCGAGATCGTGCTGCCTGCGGGCGCGGTGCTGATCGAGGCGGTGGCGGCGGGTCTCGCGCCCCTGGGCCTGCAGAGCGCGGCGCTCGATCTCCGGGGCCTCTTGATAGGCCCGATGAACTTCGTGATGCCCACCTATGCGCGCACGCCCGATCACGTCGCCTATTACAGCGAGACGCACCATCGCCCCGGGCCGGTGCGGGTCGACACGGGCACGGCCACCTACGGCGCCCGCGACGGCGCGCCCTTCCTGCATGGCCATGTGCTCTGGCAGGATGCGGACGGCACGGCCATGGGCGGACATGTGCTGCCGCTCGAGTGCCGGATCGCCGAGGACTGCACCATCGGCTTCGCCGGCGCCCGCGAGGTGGCGATGGAGGCGCGCCCCGACGCCGAGACGAACTTCACGCTCTTCGGGCCGGTGGCGGGCGCGCCCTCCGGGGGCGATTTGATCGTCGCCCGCGTGCGGCCGAACGAGGATCTGATCGAGGCGCTGGAAGCCATCGCCGCCCGTCACGGCGTCCGCGAGGGGCGGATTCTCAGCCTGATCGGCAGCACGGTCGGCGCGCGCTTCGAGGACGGGCTTGCAATCGACGAAGTGCCGACGGAAATTCTCGGTCTGAACGGCCGCTTCGGCGGGGACGCCGCGGGCGGCACGCGCCTCGATCTCGAGATCGCGTTGATCGATGCGCTGGGGCGGATCCATCGCGGCCGGCCGAGCCGCGGCGAGAACCCGGTCCTGATCTGCGCCGAGGTCTTCATCGAGCGGCTGAAGCCCGCCCAGGAGGAATGACGGATGACCCGCTACACCGCCTCGCACTGGGGCATCTACGAGGTCCATGCCGATGAGGCCGGAGAGCCCCGGCTCGCCGCGCTGACGGGCGACCCCGATCCGTCCGAGATCGGGCTGCATCAGCTCGACCCCGCGATCCTCGACACCCGCGTGGCGCGGCCCGCCGTGCGCAAGAGCTGGCTCGAGAAGGGTCCGGGCGCGGACCCGCATCTGCGCGGCAAGGAGCCCTTCGTGGAAGTGTCGTGGGAGACGGCGCTCGATCTCGTGGCCGGCGAGGTCGAGCGGGTGCGCCGCACCCATGGCAACGAGGCGATCTTCGGCGGCTCCTACGGCTGGGCCAGTGCCGGGCGCTTCCACCATGCGCAAAGCCAGGTGCACCGCTTCCTGAACACGGCCGGAGGCTATGTCTGGCACACGGCCTCCTACTCGCTGGGGGCGGCCCATGTCATCATGCCACGGATCGTGGCGCGGATGGACGAGCTCATGTCCCAGCACACGAGCTGGGACGTGATGGCCGAGCATACCGAGCTCTTCGTCACCTTCGGCGGTGTGCCGCGCAAGAATGCGCAGAGCTCGCCCGGCGGGGCGGGTTTCCACCGCGTGACGCCGGGCCTGCAGGCCATGGCCGAGGCGGGGGTGCGCTTCATCAACATCGGCCCCTGCGAGGACAATCTCGATCCCGTCTGCCGGGCGGAATGGATCCGGTGCCGGCCGAACAGCGACACGGCGCTGATGCTGGCGCTGGCCTGGCAGCTGGTGGCCGACGGGCGGCACGATGCGGGCTTCCTCGCCACCCATTGCACGGGCTTCGACCGGTTCCTGCCCTACCTCGCCGGCGAGGCGGACGGGGTGGCCAAGACGCCGGACTGGGCCGAGCCGCTGACGGGCGTGCCGGCCGAGCGGATCGTGCGCCTCGCCCGCGAGATGGCCGATCACCGCACCATGCTCAACATCGCCTGGTCGCTGCAACGGGCCGAGTTCGGCGAGCAGCCCTTCTGGATGTTCGTGACGCTCGCGGCCATGCTGGGCCAGATCGGCCTGCCGGGCGGCGGCTTCGGCGCGGGCTACGGCCCCGCCAACACGATGGGCACGCCGCACCGCAAGCTGCCGGGCCCGACCCTCTCGCAAGGAATGAACCCGGTCGCGCGCTACATCCCCGTGGCGCGGATCGCCGACATGCTGCTGAACCCCGGGGCGGAGTTCCTGCACGACGGCGCGCGGCGCACCTATGCCGACATCCGCATGATCTACTGGGCGGGCGGCAACCCCTACCACCATCATCAGGACCTGAACCGGCTCGAGACCGCGTGGCAGAAGCCCGAGACCATCGTGATCCACGAGCCCTTCTGGACCGCCTCGGCCAAGCGGGCCGACATCGTGCTGCCCGTCACCACGGCGATGGAGCGGAACGACCTCGGCTATTCCTCGCAGGAGGGCTTCCTCGTGGCGATGCGCCAGATCCGGCCGCCCTTCGCCGAGGCACGCAACGACTACGACATCTTCCTCGGTCTGGCCGAGCGGCTGGGGCTTACGGAGGCCTTCGGCGAGGGCCGCGACGAGATGGGCTGGCTGCGCCACCTCTACGGCCAGATGCGCGGCCGCTGGGCCGAGAAGGGCGTGGCGATCCCCGAGTTCGAGACCTTCTGGGAGCAGGGGCTCGTCGATCTCTCCTCCGAGGCGGCGCCCGTGGTGATGTTCGAAGCGTTCCGCGCCGATCCCGAGGCGCATCCGCTCTCCACCCCCTCGGGAAAGATCGAGATCTTCTCGGAGGCCATCGCCTCCTTCGATCTCCCGGACTGTTCGGGCCACCCGGAATGGCGTGCGCCGCGGGAATGGCTGGGCGCGCCCGAGCGGGCAGAGGGCATGCTGCACCTGATCTCGGACCAGCCGTCGCAGAAGCTGCACAGCCAGCTCGACATGAGCCCGCACAGCCGCGGCGCCAAACAGGACGACCGCGAACTCGTCCATGTGAACCCGGCCGACGCGGCCCGGCGCGGCCTTTCGGACGGCGACGTGGTGGAGCTGTTCAACAGCCGCGGCCGCTGCCTCGGGGCCGTGCGGGTGAACCCGGCCGTCATGGAGGGCGTGGTGCGGATGGCGACCGGCTCGTGGTACGATCCGCAGCCCGACGGGCTCGAGAAGCACGGCAACCCCAACGTGCTGACGCAGGATGTGGGAACCTCCTCGCTCGCTCAGGGCTGCGCGGCGCAATCCTGCCTCGTCGAGCTGCGGGGCCCCATCAATGCCGAAGCGCGGGTCACGGCCTTCGACCGGCCGGAGCTCCTGACCGCCTGACCGCAGGGCGGATGGCTCCGGCCGGCCCGCCGGCCGTTTGAAGGACGACAGGCCCGACAGGAAGCCGGGCCTGTCGGCTTGCCGGCTGTCGAGCCCTCGACCGTCGGAGGGACATGAAGCGCTCCGGGGCTTTCAAGTCCGCAGTGCCGTAAGTCCCCCTGCGACGCTACGTCGTATACGAAATGCGAGGCGTTGAGTTTTACCGCCGGTCGCCTATTCTGTAGGAGTGTCTCGTAGACTGGGAACGGGGATCCTGCCATGGAAGCACTTCGGCCGAGCAAGACGCTGGTGGAGCAGGCTTACGACGCGCTTCTGGAGGCCATCTGCACGGGGGACATCAAGGCGGGCGACCGGCTCAATCAGGACGAGCTGGCCCTGCGCCTGAACGTCTCGCGGCAGCCGATCAACAGCGCGATCGCCATGCTGAAGGCGCAGAGATTCGTTCAGGACACCGGCAAGCGCGGCGTGATCGTGGCGCCCATCGACCAGAACCTGTTCGATTCGATCTACCAGTTCCGCACCGCCATCGAGCCGCTGGCGGTCGAGCTGGCGGTGACGCGCATGACGAACGAGGCCATCACCATCGGGCGCGACATCATCGCCCGTGGCAAGAGCTGCGTGCAGAGCGGCGATCACGCGGCCGCGCTCCGGGCGGACATGGATTTTCACGGGCTGATCTATCGGTTGAGCGGCAACCTCATCATCGCGGACACGATGACGCTGAACTGGCGGCACCTGCAGCGCGCCATGAGCGAGGTCCTGAGCGTTCCGGGGACGACGCTCCGGGTCTGGAAGGAGCACGACCAGATCTTCAATGCCATGGTGCGCGGCGATGGCGACAGCGCCGCCGGGCTGATGAAGGCGCATATGGAGAACGCCGCGCCGCGAAAGGTGCGCCTCGGCACCTGACGGCTAAAGCGACCGGCGACGGTCTGGCCGAGCCCCTGAAACCTCTCAATTCGAAAGGGCTCGCCGCGGCCAGGCTTGCCGATAGGAGCGGGGCAGGCGCCCGCTGTTGCCCCGTCCTGATTGCAGCCCCCTCGCCCTGCCCGGACGGCCCGGCTCGTCAATGCGAAGATCGGAGGAACGTCGGACGACGGGCTTGAGGTGAGCCCATCGACACGCCGGTCCGTCCGATCTGCCGTCTCAGCGCATCGTCACCGCAATGCCCGCCCCTCCTGAACCAAAACTCTCACTTTCAGGAAATCCTGCCGAACGTCAGGCTTGACAGGGCGGCGCTATTCGCATTTCGTATACGGAATATCGGCCACGGGATGCAGGGCGAGGGAGGGCTCGGCGGCGTCCCATTCGGCCGGGTCAAACGCGCCTTCCGCCTCCGGTTCGATCCCGTAGAGAGTGCGACCGGTCATCCTCATCCTCCGGCACTGCCGGTCCAACCTGCCTGCCGGGCCGCCGGACGGGCCAAGCCCCTGCATGTCACAACCGCGAGTCAGGAAGCCGCCATGCACATGATAACCTCGGTCGGAGTGATCGGCGCCGGCCAGATGGGCGCGGGGATCGCGCAGGTCTTCGCCCAGGCCGGCTACGAGGTCCGGTTGAGCGATCTGTCGCCGTCGCAGCTCGACGCCGCCCGGTCGCGGATCGCCGGCTCGACGGGGCGCGCGGTGGCCAAGGGCACGCTGAGCGCGGAGGAACGGGACAGGGTGCTGGACCGCGTGCAGGTCACGACGGCGCTCGAACCCATCGGCGGCGCGGATCTCGTGATCGAATGCGCGACCGAAAACGAGGAGGTCAAGAAGCGGATCCTCCGCGATCTGACGCCGCTTCTCGCCGACAGGACGGTGCTCACCACGAACACCTCGTCCCTCTCGATCACCCGGCTCGCCGCGGTGACCGACCGGCCGCAGAGGTTCATGGGGCTGCATTTCATGAACCCCGTGCCGGTCATGAAGCTCGTCGAGCTCATCCGGGGCATCGCCACCGATCAGGCGACCTTCGCCTCGGTGGAAGCGGTCGTGGCCACGCTGGGCAAGACCGCCACCACGTCCGAGGATTACCCGGCCTTCATCGTCAACCGGCTGCTGGTGCCGATGATCAACGAGGCGGTCTATGCGCTCTACGAGGGCGTGGGCAACGTGGCCTCGATCGATGCGGCGATGAGGCTCGGGGCCAACCATCCGATGGGTCCGCTGGAACTCGGCGACTTCATCGGCCTCGATACCTGCCTCGCCATCATGAACGTGCTGCACGACGGGCTCGGGGACTCGAAATACCGGCCGTGCCCGCTGCTCGTCAAATTCGTCGAGGCGGGATGGCTCGGCCGGAAGTCCGGCCGCGGCTTCTACGATTACCGCGCCGCCGACGGCGTGCCGGTCCCGACCCGCTGACCCCTGTCCCTGAGGAGCAACAGACCCGACACCCGCAGCAAGGCGAGAACCGAAGAGCCAACACCGGAGGGAAGGGCAGGAGGGCCCTTTCGATCCGGGCGAGGAGGGGGCGGCGCGTCCGCGCCGCAAACCCGTCCCGCGCCGCCGCCCGATCCAGACACAGAGGAGGAGACTGAATGAGACGCGCATGGGTGAAGACGATGCTCGGTTTTGCGCTGGCCCTGACGGCCGGTATGGCATCCGCCGAGGATCTGCGCTGGAAGATGCCGATCGGCTTCGGATCGAACCTGCCGGGGCTGGGCTCGCCCTCGCCCTGGGTCGCCGACATGCTGACCAAGGCCTCCGGCGGATCGATCGAGGTCCGGGTCTACGAGCCCGGCAAGCTGATGCCCGCCTTCGACATCCTGCAGGCGGTCTCGGACGGCAAGGTGCCGGTGGGCTACACCTGGATCGGCTACGATCAGGGCAAGGTGCCCGCCGTGCCGCTCTTTGCGGCCGTGCCTTTCGGAATGAAGCCCTGGGCCTTCACCGCCTGGTATTACTACGGCGAGGGGCATGATCTGCTGCAGGAGGTCTATGCCAACGCAGGCTACAACGTGCGTGCCCAGCTTTGCGGGATCATCGGCCCCGAGACCGCGGGCTGGTACAAGAACGAGATCTCGAAGGTGGAGGATTACCAGGGCCTGAAGATCCGCTTCGCGGGTCTGGGCGGCAAGGTGATCGAGAAGCTCGGCGCCTCGGTCTCGGTGCTGCCCTCGGGCGAACTGTTCCAGGCGCTCGAGACCGGCACCATCGACGCCACCGAATTCTCGATGCCCGCCATCGACAAGGCGCTGGGCTTCGGTCAGGTCGCGAAGTTCAACCTGTTCCCGGGATGGCACCAGCCCTTCACGGCACAGTATCTGCTCATCAACAATGCCGAGTGGGACAAGACGACCGAAAGCCAGAAGGCGCTGATCGAGGCGGTCTGCACGGCCGCCGTCACGCGGGCGCTGGCCGAGGGAGAGTTCCTGAACGGCGCCGTGCTGGAGGGGTTCGAGAAGGAAGGGATTTCCGCCAAGCAGATCCCCGACGAGGTTCTGGCCCAGCTCAAGGCGGTCACGGACGAGGTGCTGGAGGAAGAGGCCGCGAAGAATGCGGACTTCAAGCGCGTCTATGAGAGCCAGAACGAATTCCTGAAGTCCTACAGGGTCTGGGAAGAGCGCGCCTATCTCTCTCCCAAGCTGGACTGACAGTGGCCGTGGCAGGGGCGCGGCGCCGGGTGGCGTCGTGCCTCTCGCCGGGCGCGCGCCCGTCCGATCCGTTCCCTTCAGAAAAGGATTTTCAGCCATGGCCAAGGGCAGTGCGCCTGCCGGTCCGGACGCGCCGCCCGGGCCCCCTTCGTCCGAGACGGTGCCGCCTGCCGGCACCCTGCCGCAGACGGCCCCGAGCCTGCGGATCGATGCCGGTCTGATCGCCATCGGCAAGGCCGCCTCGTGGCTCTGGCTCGTCACCGTGGGGCTGATCGCCTGGGCCGTGGTCAGCCGCTACCTGTTCGGCACCAGCACCATCGCGCTCGACGAACTGCAATGGCACCTCGTCGGCAGCGCCTGGCTGCTCGGGCTGAGCTACACGCTGGCGCTGGACGAACATGTGCGGGTGGACGTCATACACGAGCGGCTCCGCCCGAGGGCGCGCTGCTGGATCGAATTCGCAGGCATCCTGCTGCTTCTGCTGCCGTTTCTGGCGGTGGCGGCGCACGAGACCATCCCCTTCGCGCTCGAAGCCTACCGCAGCGGCGAGCGCAGCACGGCGCCGGCCGGGCTCGGACACCGCTGGATCGCCAAGTCGTTGATGGCGCTCTCGGTGCTCCTGCTGCTGGTGGCGGCCCTGTCGCGGCTGATGCGCGTCACCGCCGTCCTCTTCGGCCTGCCGCGCCCCCTTCCGTTCGAGACGAGGACCGACCGCTGATGCTGCTGGAAGAGCTCTATGTCGCCGGCCTGTTCGGGACCTTCGTCCTGCTCCTCATGACCGGCTTCCCAGTCGCCTGGGTGCTGGGCGGCACCTCGGTGATCTGGACCGTCATCGGCGTCCTCTCGGTCGAGCAGTTCGGGGCCGACCTCTGGTTCGATTACGACTCGTCGCTCGCGCTGCTCCCGGAGCGGATCTGGGGCAATGTCGAGAGTCAGGCCCTCGTGGCCCTGCCGATGTTCACCTTCATGGGTATCATGCTCGACCAGTCGGGCATCGCCGAGCGGCTGATGCACGACATGGTGCGCCTCTTCGGCCGGGTGCGCGGCGGCTATGCCGTGACCGTCATCATCATCGGCGTCCTGCTGGCCGCCACCACCGGCATCATCGGCGCCTCTGTGGTGCTGCTCGGGATGCTGTCGCTGCCCACGATGATGGAGAACAACTATTCGCGCAGTTTCGCCGCCGGAACGGCCTGCGCCACCGGCACGCTGGGCATCCTGATCCCGCCCTCGATCATGCTGGTGATGATGGCCGACCGTCTCGCCACGCCCGAGGCCTCGGTCGGGGCGCTCTTCATGGGGGCCTTCATCCCCGGGCTGATGCTGGGGCTGCTCTATATCGCCTATGCGATCATCCGGCCGCTGTTCCAGCCCTCCATCGCGCCGACGCCGGCCAACCCCGAGCGGATCACGCTGCGGCTGGTGTTCGACACGGTGCTGGCCATCGTGCCTACGGCCGTGCTGATCCTGAGTGTGCTGGGCTCGATCTTCATGGGGATCGCCACGCCGACCGAGGCCTCAGGCGTGGGCGCCTTCGGCGCGCTGCTCCTCGCGGCCCTCAACCGGCGTCTGACCCTGCCGGTGCTGCGCCGGTCGCTCTATGCCACGACCCGGACGACCGCCTTCATCTTCGGCATCTTCCTCGGCGCCACCGCCTTTTCCGTGGTCCTGCGCGGGCTTGGCGGCGACGAAGTCATCGAGGCCGCGCTCCTCGGTCTGCCCTTCGGGCCGAACGGCATCGTGATCGCCATCCTCTTCGCTGTGTTCATCCTCGGCTTCTTCCTCGACTGGATCGAGATCACCCTGATCGTGCTGCCCCTCGTGGCGCCCGCGGTCCAGCAACTCGGCTTCGATCTGGTCTGGTTCACGATCCTCTTCGCGATCTGCCTGCAGACATCGTTCCTGACACCGCCGGTGGGCTTCGCGCTCTTCTACATCAAGGGCGTGGCGCCGCCCGAGATCACCGTGCTCGACATCTACAAGGGCGTGGTGCCCTACATCCTGATCCAGCTCTTCGCGCTGGCGTTGGTGTTCGCCTTCCCGGCGCTGGCGGTCTGGCTGCCCGCCATGTCGCGCTGACGGGGCTTCCTCGGGCGGGTGCCCCCTCGGCGCAGTGGGATGCCCCTGCAGCCTCTGCCGCGGCCTCACGGGCCGAGGTCCATCCTTCGCCGCAGGGCCGCGACCTCGTGGGCCGCGGCCCATTCATCGCTTGAGGTCGGCGTTCCAGTCTCTGCCGACATCCCTGCTTGACAAGAATCATCAGTTCGCATTCCGTATACGAAATTTCGACGTCGGAATGAACGGGAGGAACCCATGTCGACCCAGATCCGTGTGCTGCTCGCGAAGGTTGGCCTCGATGGCCACGACCGCGGTGTGAAGGTGGTGGCCCGCACCCTGCGCGATGCCGGGATGGATGTCGTCTATTCCGGTCTCCACCGCACCCCGGAGGAGGTGGTGACGGCCGCGGTGCAGGAGGATGTGGACATCCTCGGCGTCAGCCTCCTGTCGGGCGTGCAGATGACGGTCTTTCCGAAGATCTTCGCGCTGCTGAAGGAGCACAAGGTCGAGGACATGATCGTGGTCGCGGGGGGCGTCATGCCCGACGAGGATGTGATCGAGCTGAAGAAGATGGGCGTGGCCGAGGTGCTGCTGCAGGACACGCCGCCCCAGCACATCATCGACACCCTCACGGGTCTGGTGAAGGCGCGGGGAGACCGCTGATGGCCGCGGCGATGGAGCAATGGTCCTGGCCGCCGCGCTTTGACGACGGCTATTTCCCGCAGGCGGACAGCCGCTACTGGTTCCGGCACCGCGAGACCATGCCGCAGGCGGAGCGCGAGGCCGCCATCCTGGCCCGTCTGCAGGCGATCTGCGCCTATGCCTGGGATCATGCGCCCTTCTACCGGCGGAAGTGGGACGAGGCGGGCTTCCACCCGTCGCACCTGAAGTCGCTCGAGGATTTCGAGGACAAGGTGCCCGTGATCCGCAAGGCCGACCTCCGGGCCGCGCAAGCCGCGCATCCGCCCTTCGGCGACTATCTCTGCGTGCCGGATGCGGAGGTGTTCCATGTCCACGGCACCTCCGGCACCACGGGCCGCCCCACCGCCTTCGCGGTCTCGCAGGGCGACTGGCGCGCCATCGCCAACGCCCATGCGCGGATCATGTGGGCCATGGGCATGCGCCCGGGCGACACGATCTGCGTGGCGGCGATCTTCAGCCTCTACATGGGCAGCTGGGGCGCGCTGGCGGGGGCCGAGCGGCTGGGGGCCAAGGCCTTCCCCTTCGGGGCCGGGGCCGCGGGCATGTCCTCGCGCTGCGCCCAGTGGCTCGACATCCTGAAGCCCGCGGGCTTCTACGGCACGCCCACCTATGCGATCCACCTCGCCGAGACCGCGATCAAGGACGGGCTCGACCCGCGCAGGTTCGGGCTGAAATACATGTTCTTCTCGGGCGAGCCCGGCGCCTCGATCCCGTCGATCCGCGAGCGGATCGAGGACCTCTATGCGGCCAGGGTCTACGACAGCGGCTCCATGGGAGAGATGACGCCCTGGATGCATGTCGGCGGCTCGCGCGAGACGCCCGGGATGCTCTGCTGGCAGGACATCGTCTATACCGAGGTCTGCGATCCCCAGACGCACCGTCGCGTGCCCTACGGCCAGCGCGGCACGCCGGTCTATACCCATCTCGAGCGGATGTCGCAGCCGATGATCCGGCTGGAGTCGGGCGATCTCACGGTCTGGACCAACGATCCGACGCCCTGCGGCCGGACCTATCCGCAGCTTCCGATGGGCATCATCGGCCGCGTGGACGACATGATCACCATCCGCGGCGAGAACGTCTATCCCTCCGAGATCGAGGCGGCGCTCTGTCAGCTGCCGGGCTACGGCGGCGAGCACCGCATCTTCATCACCCGCGAGGGCACGATGGACGAGATGATGATCTCGGTCGAGCTCGCGCCCGAGCGCTGGGAGCGGGGCGAGGACGTCCGCCGCGCCTTCCATGCGCAGGTCGCAGCGCATCTGCACAGCATGCTCGGCCTTCGGTCGGTGATCGAGATCGTGGCGCCGAACACCCACCCGCGGACGGATTTCAAGGCCAAGCGCGTGATCGACGACCGCGCCGCCTTCGCCGAGATGCTCCGCCGTCAGGAGAAGGTGTCGAGCTGATGGCAAGACCCTACATTCCGTCGCTCGACCTGATCGAGCCCGCAGCGCGCGGCGAGACCTGGGCGGTGGCCCGGCTGATCTCGCGCGCCGAGGCCGGAACGCCCGAGGTGCGCGAGGCCATCGGCGAGATCTACAAGCGCGCCGGAAACGCGCATGTGGTGGGCATCACCGGCGTGCCCGGCTCGGGCAAGTCGACCATGGTCTCGAAGCTCGTGCGCAAGCTCCTCGATGCGGGCGAGCGGGTGGCGGTGGTGGCCATCGACCCGTCGAGCCCCTATTCGGGCGGATCGATCCTCGGTGACCGGATCCGCATGTCGGATCTGGTGCTCGATCCCAACGTCTTCATCCGCTCCATGGCCACCCGCGGCGCGGTGGGCGGCATGGCCCATGCGGCGCTCGACGTGGTGGATATCCTCGATCTCGCGGGCTTCGACCGGATCATCATCGAGACGGTCGGCGTGGGTCAGGACGAGGTCGAGATCGCCAAGGCCTCGCACACGACGGTCGTGGTCTCCGCTCCCGGGCTCGGCGACGAGATCCAGGCGATCAAGGCCGGCATCCTCGAGATCGCCGACCTGCATGTGGTCTCGAAATGCGATCGCTCCGACGCCAACCGCACCCTGACCGACCTGAAGACCATGCTGAAGGACGGTCTGGGAAGCGCGCTCACCCGCGGGTGGCTGCCGCCGGTGATCGGCACGAGCTCCTACGACGATCAGGGCTTCGAGGATTTGATCTCGGGTTTCAGCAGGCATCTCGCCCATCTCGACGGCCCCGCAGGTGCCGCCCGGCGCGAGCAGATCTCGGTCTTCCGGCTGAAGAAGGCGGCCGAAGCCCTGATGCTCGAGAGGTTGCGCAGGCATCCCGCCTTCGAGCCGGAGGGCCGGCGCGTCGCGGCGCGCCAGACGGACCCCTACGCCGCCGCGAGCGGCATCGTGAAACAGTTCTCGATGGAGAAACCCCATGTCTGACACCTTCTCGCACGCCCGCACCGACGAGATCGCACAAGCGGTCGAGGACTGGGAACGCACCGAGGTCGCCGACTTCATCGCCCGCGCGCCCGAGCGCAAGGAGCAGTTCTACACGCTGGGCGACTTCCCGGTGAAGCGGACCTACACGGCCGCCGACATCGCCGACACGCCGCTCGAGGATATCGGCCTGCCGGGCAAATATCCCTTCACGCGCGGGCCCTATCCGACCATGTATCGCGGCCGCAACTGGACCATGCGCCAGATCGCGGGCTTCGGCACCGGCGAGGACACCAACAAGCGGTTCAAGTTCCTGATCGAGCAGGGCCAGACCGGCATCTCGACCGATTTCGACATGCCGACGCTGATGGGCTACGACAGCGACCATCCGATGTCGGACGGCGAGGTGGGCCGCGAGGGCGTGGCCATCGACACGCTGGCCGACATGCGCGCGCTGCTCGACGGGATCGATCTCGAGAAGATCTCGGTCTCGCTGACCATCAATCCCACCGCCTGGATCCTGCTCGCGATGTATATCGCGCTCTGCGAGGAGCGGGGCTACGACCTGAACAAGGTGTCCGGCACGGTGCAGGCCGACATCCTCAAGGAATATATGGCGCAGAAGGAATATATCTTCCCGATCGCGCCCTCGGTCCGCATCGTGCGCGACATCATCTCCCACTCGACCCGGACGATGAAGCGCTACAACCCGATCAACATCTCGGGCTACCACATCTCGGAAGCGGGCTCGTCGCCGCTACACGAGGCCGCCTTCACGCTGGCCAACCTGATCGTCTATGTCGAGGAGGTGCTGAAGACCGGCGTCGAGGTCGACGACTTCGCCCCGCGGCTCGCCTTCTTCTTCGTCTGTCAGGCCGACTTCTTCGAGGAGATCGCGAAGTTCCGGGCGCTCCGCCGCTGCTATGCCAAGATCATGAAGGAGCGGTTCGGCGCGAAGAAACCCGAGTCGATGCGCCTGCGCTTTCACTGCCAGACCGCGGCGGCCTCGCTCACCAAGCCGCAGTACATGGTCAATGTCATGCGCACGACGACCCAGGCGCTGGCGGCGGTGCTGGGGGGCGCGCAGTCGCTCCATACGAACGGCTATGACGAGGCCTTCGCCATCCCGACCGAACATGCGATGCAGCTCGCGCTGCGCACCCAGCAGGTGATCGCCGACGAGACCGGGGTGACGCAGGTGGTCGATCCCCTTGGCGGGTCCTATTTCGTCGAGAGCCTGACCAACGACTACGAGAAGAAGATCTTCGAGATCCTCGACGAGGTGGAAGAGCGTGGCGGGGCGATCAAGCTGATCGAGGAAGGCTGGTTCCAGAAGCACATCGCCGACTTCGCCTACGAGACGGCGCTGCGCAAGCAGTCGGGCGAGAAGCCGGTGATCGGCGTGAACCGCTATGTGATGGACGAGAGCCATGTGAAGATCGAGGTCCATCCCTACGACGAGACGACCGCCAAGCGGCAGATCGACCGCACGCGCTCGGTGCGCGCGGGCCGCGACGAGGCCAAGGTTCAGGCGCTCCTCGACGAACTCGTTGCGGTCGCCAGGGACGAGAGCGCCAACGTGATGCCCGTGACCATCCAGCTCGTGAAGGAGGGGGCGACCATGGGCGACATCGTCGAGAAGCTGAAGACGATCTGGGGCGTCTACCGCGAAACGCCGGTGTTCTGAGCCATGGGACAGCTTCGCAAGAAGGCCCAGCAGCTCTCCCGGCGGGCGCGCAACGGCGACCGCTCCGCCGCGCAGGAGCTCCTGCGCCACTCCGTCGAGACCGGACACGGCAAGCTGGCGCTCCACCGTTTCTTCCTGGCCCGAGCCATGGGGGCGGAGGTGCGGGGCGACCTCGCCCGCTACTGCGCCGATCTTATGACCCGGATCCCGTGCGAGACGGTCCGCAAGATCGCGCAGGCCGAGGCGGCCAACGCGCGGCTCTATCTCCAGCGAGGTGCCACCGATGCATGAGAAATGTCCGCCCCTGATCGCCGCCTACCACGGCATGTCGCCGGAGTTCGCGGGCGAGCCCGCCTTTGCGGGCGCGGGCGCCGCCGTCCTCGGGCGCGCGAGGCTCGGCCGGGGCCTCTGGCTCGGCGCGCGCTCCGTGATCCGGGCCGACGGGCATCACATCCATGTCGGCGACGACTTCCACCTCGGCGAGGGGGCGACCGTCCATATTGCGCACGATGTCTATCCGACGCATGTCGGCCAGAATGTCACCGCCGGCAAGGGTGCGGTGATCCATGCCTGCACCATCGGCGACAATTGCGTGATCGAGCGGGGGGCCGTCATTCTCGACGGGTCCGAAGTGGCCGACGGAGTGGTCGTGACGGCGGGATCGGTGGTCTTTCCGCGCTCGAAGCTCGAGGCGGGCTGGCTCTATTCCGGCAGCCCGGCGCAGCGCGTGGCCCGCGTCTCGGCCTCCGAGCTCGCCTCCTACCATCAGCAGACGCGGAACGACCTCTCCTCCGGAAAGGCCGGCCCGGCGGGCGACGGGGCAGGTCGGGGCCATGTCTTCGTGGCCCCCACGGCGACCTTGGCCGGCCGCGTCACCATGGAGGAGGGGGTGGGCGTCTGGTATGGCTGCCGGCTCGAGGCGGGCAGCCACGAGATCCGCATCGGCGAGGGCACCAACGTGCAGGACAACAGCACGATCCTCTGCGAGACGCGGGACGTGGAGATCGGCCCCGACGTCACCATCGGCCACAATGTCCTCCTCGTCGATTGCCGGGTCGAGCGGGCGAGCCTCGTCGGCATCGGCTCGCGCATCGCGGCCGGCACCGTGATCGAGAGCGACGTGCTCGTCGCGGCCGGCACCGAGACCGAACCCGACCAGCGCCTCACCGGCGGCAAGGTCTGGGCGGGGCGGCCCGCGCGCCCGATCGCCGACATGACCGACGCGCGCCGCGGCATGCTGGCCGCGACCCTGCCCATGTATCGCGACTATGCCACGCAGTTCGCCGGCACGTCGCACCAGCCGATGCTTCAGCCCGGGGAGGAGTGAATGGGAAACCGTCTCACGAAGATCGTCACGCGCACCGGCGACACCGGAACCACCGGCCTCTCGGACGGGGCGAGGGTGGACAAGGACGCTCCGCGGATGGAGGTGATCGGCACGGTGGACGAGTTGAGCAGCCAGATGGGTCTCGCGCAGGCCCTGATCTCCGGCGCGCCGGAGGGCGCCGCGCTCTGCGAGACGCTGTCGCTTCTGCAGCACGACCTGTTCGACCTCGGCGGCGCGCTCTCGATGCCGCTGGCGCCGCTCCTGTCGGAGGCCCATGTCGCGCGCCTCGATGGCATCCTCGAGGCGCTGAATGCGGAGCTGCCGCCGCTGAGGGAGTTCATCCTTCCCGGCGGATCGGCCGCCATCGCCGCCCTCCATTTGGCCCGCTGCGTGGCCCGGCGCGCCGAGCGCCGGCTCGTGTCGCTCCTCGCGGACGAGCCGCAGGATGGCGCCTCGGGTCTCGCCTATCTGAACCGGCTGTCCGATCTCCTCTTCGTCATGGCCCGCACGGTCGCGCGGCAGGAGGGGGTGGCCGAGCACTATTGGCAGTCGCAGAAGAGCCTCTCGCGGAGCTGAGCCACCGGCTCCGGGAAACAGGGCCTTCTTTGCAAGCACATCTCCGACGGCCCGCTTCCGGCGCCGACGCCTCTGGTCCGGACGGGGCTCAGGCACCTTCGAGCATCTGCCTCTGGGCCAGGACGCCTTCGGCGAGGGCCTCGGCCACGGCCCGGACCCGGCGCGAGGCGGCGAGGTCGGCGTGCGTCGCGAGCAGGATCGGCCGCTCCATCCGCGCGCCGTCCGGCAGCAGGTTCGCGAGAAGCCGCAGCCCTTCGGGGCGCGCGAGGAAATGCGGCAGCACCGCCACGCCCAGCCCGTCGCGCACCGCCTCAACCTGCGCGGCCAGCGTGTTCAGCGCGAGCCGCGGCGCCGTGCGGGCGCCGAAGGCCGCCGACCAGCCGAGCGGCACCGCAAGGCTCGGCTCGTCCGGCCAGGTGACATGGCGGGCCGGGGGTGCGCCCTCGGCCGGCCCGTAGAGGCCGAAGCCCATGCCCGCCAGCCGCCGCACCGTCAGGTTGCCGCGCTCGGGCGGCACCATGCGCAGGGCGAGATCGGCATCGTGTCGGTGCAGGTTCACCGTGGCGGTCCCCCACAGCACCTCGACATCGAGGCCCGGGTTGGCCGCGAGCAGCGGCCCCAGCGCCGGCAGGACGACCGGCGTCACGAGGCTCTCGATGCTGGCCAGCCGCACGAGACCCCGGATCTCGACCTGCGCCCCGGCCTCGCGCCGCATCTCCTGCAACGCCAGCTCCATCGCCTCGGCCCGCGGCAAGAGCGCCGCGCCCTGATCGGTCAGCGCGTGCCCGGTCTGGCGGCGCAGGAACAGCGGCAGGCCGAGCGCCGTCTCCATCCGCTCGATCCGGCGCGAGACGGTGGCGACGCCGAGACCCAGCCGCCGCGCAGCCCCCTGAAGCGTCCCTTCGCGCGCCAGGGCCAGAAACAGCCGGATGTCATCCCAGTTCTGCGGCTCCATGAGCGTTCCATTTCCGGAAAGAGGATGGGCGATCTTCGCCATATACCGCAGCTTCATGGAATGAGACAGATCCTCCATCCATCGAGGAGGTCTTCCATGTCTCATGCTGTCTCTGCCCCGCGACCCCGCGCCGAGACGGCGGCCTTCGCGCTGAGCGCGCTGGCGGCCGTGTTCTGGGGCTCGAATTTCGAGGCGACGCACATCGTCCTGCAGAGCCTGCCGCCATGGACCGCGGCGGCGGGCCGGTTCCTGATCGCGGCCATGGCCATCCTCGGCTGGCTCCGGGTGGCCGAGGGCTCCGGGCTTCCCGCGCTGCGGCGCAACTGGCGGGTCTTCCTGCCGCTCGGCGTGGTGGGCGTGGCGGGCTTCAACGCGGCGCTCTTTCTCGGCATGCAAAGCTCGAGCCCGGTGACGGCGGCGCTCATCATGGGCACGAGCCCGCTGTCCACCACGCTGATCGAGGCGGCGCTGACCCGGCGCCCTCCGAAGAGGGTGGCGCTGGCCGGCATGGCGGTCAGCCTCGTCGGTGTGGCGCTGACGGTCGGCGCCTTCTCGGGGGCGCGGCTCGCGCCGGGCGACGGGCTGATCCTGCTCGGCAGCCTCGCCTGGGCGCTCTATACGGTGGGCTGCCGCCGCTGGGTGGTGGAGGCGAGCCCGCTCGAGACCTCGGCCTGGACGATGCTGGCCGGGGCGCTGGCTCTGGCGGGCGCGGCGATGGTCTTCGAGACGCCGGTGGCGAGCATCCTCGCGGCCCCGCCCGCGGTCTGGGGCGCCACGCTCTGGATGGCGCTGGCCGGATCGGTGCTGGCCTATCTCTTCTGGCAGGTGGGCATCCAGGTCCGCGGTCCGGGCGCGACGGCGGTCCTGTTCAACCTCGTGCCCGTCTCGGCGCTGGCGATTGCCGCGGTCTTCGGGCGCCGACCCGAGCTTGCGCAGCTCGCCGGCGTGGCGCTGGCGATCTTCGGCGTGCTTCTGGCAAGCGGGCGGCTCTCGCGGCACCCGCGCTGAGGATGCGCCCCCTCGGCGGAGGCGGGCGGTCGCGGTGAACCGGGCGGGCCCTCCGCATGTTGGGCCGGGACGCGCAGCAGCAGAGGAAACCATGCACACGATCCTGTGGCGCCGACTGGACGGCGCGGGACACGACGCCTGTCGCTGGCAAAGGCAGGGCGGCGGGTGGAGCCTCGAGGGGATGGCCGTGTTCGAGGCGGAGGGGGGCGCCGCGGCCCTGTCCTACCGCCTCGATTGCGGCCCGGACTGGGCGAGCCGCAGCACCCGCGTCGCGGGCTGGATCGGAGCCCGCCGGTTCGACCTGCGGCTCGACCGGCAGGCGGACGGGCGTTGGTGCATCGACGGCTGCCCGGATCCGGCGCTGGACGGCCTCCGCGATATCGACCTCGGCTTCACGCCCGCCACCAATACCAATGCGATCCGGCGGATGGGCCTCGCGGTCGGTTCCGCAGCGGAGACGGTGGCGGTCTGGCTCGATACCGAGGACTGGAAAGTGAAGCGCCTGCCGCAGAGCTACTGCCGGAGCGGTCCGCAAAGCTACCTCTATGCCTCGCCGCAGCACGGCTACCGGGCAACGCTCCTTGTGGACGGGTTCGGCGCGGTGGTCCGCTATCCCGGCTTGTGGGACGCCTGCGCGCCGGCCTGAGGACGCCTCAGCGCGCAAGCCGGTCGAGGACGGCGCCCGCGATGGCGGCCGTGTCCGCCCACCGGGGCAGGGCGCCGCCTGCACGGGTGGCTGCCTCGGCCAGACGCTGGCGGGTGGGGGCCTCCTCCAGCAGGCGACGGAGCGCCGCTGCGAAGGCGGCCGGATCGTCGGGCGGCACCAGAAGCCCCGCATCGGCAGGCACCGTATCGGGCACCGCCCCCGTGGCGCAGGCGACGATGGGCAATCCGTTCAGCAGCGCCTCGGGAAAGACCATGCCGTACCCCTCGTGCCGCGTGGCCAGCGCGAAGAGCGTGGCCTGCCGGAAGAGGGCGCGCAGGTCGGCCTCGCCAAGCTCGCCGGTGAAGGCGACCCGAGCCTCGAGCCCCAGATCGGTCCGCTGCGCCTGCAGCGCCGCGGCCGTCTCGGCAAACCACGGCGCCCCGACGATGCGCGCCTGCCAGTCCAGATCCCGGATCCGCGCAAGCGCTTCGAGCAGCACGTCGTGCCCCTTGCGCGGCACGAGGATCCCCACCGACAGGATCAGTGGCGGCTGCACGGGCGCGCGCACCGGATCGGCGGGCGGAAAGCCCGGCAGCGCCACCGTGATCCGCGCGGCGGGCACGCCATACTCCTCTACGAGGAGCCGCGCCGTATGCGGGCTCGGCACCAGCACATGAGCGGCAAGCGCAAGGTTCGCCCGCTCCCGCGCCCGCAGGAGGGCGGCGCGGGCGGGCGGCAGACCCGTCTCGAGCGCCAGCGGATGGTGGGTCATGGCCACGAGTGGCGCGCGCATCCGCGCCAGCGCCTCCGTCTCGATCGCGCCGTGCACGAGCCCGTCGAGGATCACGGGCACGCCCTCGGGGACGGCCGCAAGCAGGCCGGCCGCCTCGACGGTCTCGGCCGGATCGGGATCGGGAAAGCCCGCGGGAAGGCGCAGGTAGGCCACCTCGCGGCCGCTCTCGTTCAGCGCGCGGAGCAGGGCGCGTTCGTAGAGAAAGCCGCCCGAGCGGCGGTCGGGATCCCCGGGAATGGCAAAGACCGCCCTCATGCCAGCTGCTCCGCCGCCGTGCGCGAAAGAACCGCGCGTTCAAGAAGGCCGAGCGCGCCCCAGGCGAAGCAGGCGGCCAGCGCAATGACGAGCGTGGCGCTCCAGAGCATGCCGTAGGCGGAGGTCGAGGCGGTGACGGCCATCAGTGCGCCGAGCCCGGTGCCGGTGGCCAGCCATTCTGCCGTCGTGGCGGCGAGGATCGCCGCCGGAACCGCCATCCGCGCCGAGGCGAAGAAGGCGGGCAGCATGGCGGGCAATTGCGCATGGAGAAGGCGCGCGCCGCGGCCTGCCGAATAACTCTCGAAGAGGTCGAGGACCGCCCGCGGCGTCTGGCGCATCCCCTGAAGGCAGGCGACGAGGGTCGGGAAGAAGATCATGACGGCCACGATGGTCACCGTGCCCGCGGGCCCCCGCCCCAGCGCCAGCACCAGAAGCGGCGCCGTGGTCACGATGGGAATGGCTCTGAGCGCCACGGCCACGGGCAGCACCGCCCCCTCGGCACGGGGGGCGAGGATCACCAGCGCCGCGAGGCCCGCCCCCGCCAGAAGCCCCGCCAGATAGCCCGGCACCGCCACGCGCAGCGTCTGGGCCAGGGCGCGAGCCAGCTCTGCGCGATGGGCCATGGCCTCGGGACCCGTGAAGAGAAAGGCCCAGACATCCCAGGGCCGCTTGGCGAAGAAGGGGCTGAGGCCTGCCGCCTCCATCGCGCCCGCCCAGAGGATGAGCCCCAGCGCCAGAGCGGCGAGGACCGGCAGCGGCCCCTCGCGCCGGCCCGGCGCGGCCGCGAGGATCAGCGGCGGCTCGGCACTTAGCCTGCGCCCGACCGCCGCGATGGCCGCGTGGGAGGCCACTGTCACCCCGGCCGCGACGGTGGCGAGGCCCCAGGTGGCCGGGGCGTCCAGCTCGCGCAGCGCCCGGATCACCAGCAGGCCGAGGCCCCGCTCGGCGCCGGTGAACTCGCCCACCAGCGCGCCGAGGAAGGCCGCCGGGGCCGCGATCTGGAGGCCCGCCATGACGTAGGGCAGTGCCCCGCGGGCCCGCACATGCCAGAGCTCGGACAGCCGCCCGCGCCCGTAGCTGCGCACGAGGTCGAGCCAGACCGGCGGCGCGGCGCGGAGACCCACGAGAAGCGCCAGATAGCTGGTGAAGGTCACAGCAAGGGCCGCCAGCGTGACCTGCGGCCCGAGACCCGGCCCCCAGAGCACGCGCAGGAGGGGGCCCGTGGCCACCAGCGGCAGGCAGAAGAGGAAGAGCATCAGGAGCGAGATCACCGCCCCCACCCGGCGCGGCGCGAGGACGGCCAGCGCCGCCAGCAGCACGGCCGCGACCGTACCCACGAGAAGCCCCAGCGCCGCCTCGCCCGCCGTCACGGCCAGCGCACGGCCCACGAGACCGCGGTGCTGGAAGAGCCAGCCTGCCGTGTCGACCGGCCCGGCCAGCAGATGCGTGCCCGCCAGCGTCCGGGCCGCCGTCTCCCACAGGATCAACGCCAGCAGACCGGCAAGGAGACGGCCGCTCATTGTGCGGCGAGCGGCCGGTCGGACGCCGCCCCCCCCCTCCGACAGGCCCGCGGTGATCTCGTCCACCAGATCGAGGAACCGCGCCTCGCGCACCATCGCCGCCTGCCGCGGGCGGGGCAGATGCACGGGAATGTCGGCCACCACCGCCGCGGGCCGCGGCGACAGCACGAGCACCCGGTCGGACAGAAGCACCGCCTCGGAGACCGAATGGGTGACGAGGATCGTCGTCGTCCCCCGTTCCTGCCAGAGCCGCGGCAGGTCGAGGTTCAGCCGCAGGCGGGTGAGTTCATCGACCGAGCCGAAGGGCTCGTCGAGAAGCAGAAGACCCGGCGCGGTCACGAGGCAGCGGGCGATGGCCGCGCGCTGGCGCATGCCCCCGGACAGCTCGGCCGGGCGGCGGCGCGCGAACCCTTCGAGTCCGACGAGCCGGATCAGCCCCGCCACCGCCGCAGGATCGGCGGGCCGTCGCGCAAGCCGCAGGGCCAGCGCCACATTGCCCTCGACCGTCCGCCAGGGCAGAAGCGCCGCTTCCTGAAACGCCACCGAGAGCCCGCCCCGGCGGCGCACCGCGAGGGGCGACTGCCCGCCGATGCCGACGCTGCCCGCCGAGGGCTCCTCGAGCCCGGCGATCATCCGCAGGAGCGTCGATTTCCCGCAGCCCGACGGGCCGACGAGCGCCGTGGTCTGGCCCGCGGCGAAGGTGAGGGTGAGGGGCCGCACCGCCTCGACCGCGTCGGGACCCGCTCCATAGGTGCGGGCGAGGCCCCGGCAGGCGACCTCTGGCGGCGCCTCAGCCATGCGCTTCCTCGAGAAGCGAGCGGTCCCAGAGATCGGGGCTCACCTCGCGGCCCAGAAGGGCCAATGTGCGGATGTTGGCGGCCACCGTCTCGTCGGTGAACCAGCCGAAGCCATGGGCCTCGGTCAGGTCCGAGACCATCAGCGGCAGCTGCCGCTCGAGCTGCAGCGCCTGAACGGCGGCGTCGAGGCCCGCATCGGGATGGCTCTCGAGCGTCAGGGCCAGCGCGGCCTCGGGATCGGCGCGGCAGGCCTGCCAGCCCCGCGCCTCGCCGCGCAGCAGCCCCACCAGCTCGGCGCGCCGCGAGGCGATGGTCTCGTCGGTCGCGATGTAGGTCTGGGAATGCAGCGCATAGCCGTGATCGGCCATCAGCATCGTGACAGCCTCGATGCCGCGCACCGCCATGGCCACCGGCAGGTCGGTGGCCCAGCAGAGCAGACAATCGACCTGACCCGCGAGCAGGGGCGCCGCGTCGTATTGCGTGGGCACCACCTCGATCCCGGCCGCATCGATCCCGTTCAGCGCGCAGAGCGCCTTCAGCACGGGCATGTTGGCCAGCGCCATGCCGATCCGCTTGCCCGGCAGATCCGCGGGCGTGCGTACCGGATTGGCCTGCAGCGAGGCGATGGCGAAAGGGTTCTTCTGCATGGCCACGGCGAGGATGCGGAAGGGGGCGCCCTGCGCCACGGCCGCGGCGGTATAGTCGGCGGCCGAGATCCCCACCAGCGCCTGACCGGAGACGACCGGAGGCTCGACCGGCGCATTCGGCCCGCCGGGTTGCAGCGACACCTCCAGCCCTTCCTCGCGCCAGTAGCCGCGGGCTTGGGCGATATAGCTGCCGGCGAACTGGACGGAATGGAGCCAGGAGAGCTGCATCGCCACGGAGGTCTGCGCCCGTGCCCGGCCCGCGGCCAGCCCCGGCGCAAGAAGGCCTGATCCGAGGCTCCGCAGCCCCAGCCCGCCGATCCCGATGCCCAGCAGCCCCCGCCGTGTCACCCGCAAAGCGCCATCCCCCGTCTGTCCCCTGGATCCAAGCCTAGGGCATTGCGTCCGGCGGGCAAGTCCGCAGGTGCCGGAACGGCGGAAGCGGACAGGTTGCGGAGGCCGCCCCGGACCTCATGGCGGGCCGGAGAGGGCGGTCAGGAACCGGTCGCGGAAGCCCTCCATCGGCAGGACGGGCAGGTCCGGCGCCGGGATCAGGCCCGCGGTCCAGCCCCAGCCGTCGAAAGCGGCCAGAAGCTCGGGCGGGCCGATCAGATGGGCCGGCACGTCCCGCCCCGCGATGCCCGAGACGAAGGGGGCGGGCGGATGATCCCCGAGGATCAGCGTCAAGGCACCCGCGCCCGACCGCGCCGCATGGGCCGTTGCCGTCCGCAGCGCATAGGCGAGCGACTGGCGATAGGCGGCCCGCACCCGGTCGGGATCGCGCCAGACCACCTCCGGCGGATCGCCCGCCGCAGCCTGATCGTCGAAGATCCGGCCGTCGTCCACCGCCTCCCACGGCACCAGCCGCGGCTCGGGTACCCAGGGCGCGTGGCTCGAGAGAAGCACGATCTGCGCCACCCGCGACGCCTCGGGCCCGAGCCGGTCGAAGGCCGTCAGGGTGAACTGGTCGGGCATGGTGACCCAGTTGAAGGGACGCCCCCGGTAGCCCAGCCCCTCGGCATCCAGAATGTGCGAGAAGCCGAGCCTCACGCCCTCGGGCCAGGCGCGGGTGATGCCCGGCATGACGGCCAGCGTCTCCCGCCCCGCGGCTCGCGCCAGCTCGAACAGGGTCTTGCGCGGGCTCGCGATCAGGGCGCGGTAGCGGATGGCGCCGTCGATCCGCAGACCAGAGGCCAGCGTGGCATGGGCAAGCCAGCTCTGCCCGCCCGCAACCGGCGAGCCGAGCCAGCCCGACCGCATGGCGAGGCCCTGCGCCGCGATCCCGCTCTCTGCCGCGCGCAGGAGGGCGGCATGGGAGGCATAGAGCGGATTGTCGAAGCTCGCCCGCCCGTAGCTTTCGACGAAGAGGATGCGAAGCTCCGCCGGCCCCAGGCGCGCGAAGGCATCCGTGCGTCCGGCCCACGGATCGGTGCGGGCCGCCGCGCGGAAGGCCGCCAGATCGGCGCGCGTCTGCCGGGCCGTCACGGCATGGTCCCAGACGAGCCGCGTGGTGAAGGCCGCGCCCGGCACCCGGTCGGGCCAAGCGAGATCCGCCGCCACCAGCGCAAGGACCAGCGCCGCCGCCGTCCCGCAAGCAAGCGGGCGTCCGCGTCCGGCCCAGACCCCGCTCGCCCACCAGAGGCCCGCCGCCAGACCGGCCAGCACCGCCCCGATGAGCACCGCGGCCAGCAGTGCCCCTCCCGCCCCCAGCGTCCCCTCGCCCAGATCGAGGGCCGAGGCGAGAAGCGGCAGGTCGGCCACCGGATCGAACGGCCGCCCGAACGCCAGCTGCAGCGCGAGATCGAGCGCCTTCAGCACCGTGACCGCCCCGAGAGCCGCAACCAGCAGCGCCCGCAGCCCCCGCGCGCGTCCCGGCCGGAGCGCCAGAAGCGCCACCAGCGCCGGAAGCTCGAGCGGAAAGCGCCACGCGCCCCACGGGTGGCCGGGCAGCGCCAGCACAAGGCCAAGGAGGAGGAGGCTCAGCGCCGCGCGAGCCATGCCACGTCACGGCCGAAGGACCACAGGAGCAGTGCGAGCGCCGCCGCCGCCAGAGGCACTGCCGCGCCGCTCTCCACGGGCGGCGCGAGGATCGCGATCAGGCTCGCGATCTGGATCACGCAGACGAGCTTGCGCGCCCGGCTCTCGGGCAGCGGGGCCGAGAGCCAGGGCCAAATCCGGGCAGCCGCCACGAAGGCGTAGCGCATCCCGGCCAGCGCCAGCACCCAGAGGCCGACCTTGCCCCCCTGCGCGACGAGAAGCGCAAGCGTCAGCCCGAAGAGCGCGTCCACCTCCATGTCGAAGCGCGCGCCGAATTCGGACACGAGCCCCGCCCGGCGGGCAAGCCAGCCGTCGAGCCCGTCGAGACCGAGCGCCAGCGTCCCCAGCGCCACGATCGTCCAGGCGAGCCCGGTCTCTTGGTTAAGCACGCCGTGGGCGGCGAGGGGCACCGCGATGACCGCCACCAGGGCTGCGCGAAGCTGCGTCACCCCATTGCAGAGCCCGAGCCGCGCATGGGGGTAGCGCGCGCGGAGAGAAAGCCCGGCGATGGCCAGAACCGCGGCGAAGATCGCCAGAGCCAGCGCCGCCGCGCCTCCGCCCAGCCGATGCCCCACGAGCCAGACGAGCGCGAGATGCCAGAGCCCCAGCGCGAGAAAGGCGGCCATCACGCCCCGGCCGGGGCCATGGGGCAGGGGAGGCGGTGCAGGCTCGGGCGCGGGATCCATCCCCTGCGGTGTAGGCGGCGCCCGCGCGGCGTCAAGCCGGGCCGGCCCGGTGCCTGTCTCCTTGGGCGTGGCGCGACCCGGTGTGTCGTCCCCGGCGCGAACGGCTTGCGCGTGGGGCCGGACGACAGAACACCGCTCCCCCGCGGGGCGGGCGAGGGTGGCGGCACAGATGGCGCCCTGCGATCCTTTCCGGGCAGCGCCATGCCGATCCGCTTGCCGGCCAATCCGCGGGCATGCGCACCGGATGGGCGGGCAGCGAGGCCATGGTGAAGGCGCTCTTCTGCATGGCGAGGATGCGGAAAGGGGCCCCTCCGCCACGGCCGCGCCGGTAACGTCGGCGGCCGAGATCCTGTGCATGGCATGGCCTGTCTCGTGGGGCAGATCCTGCGAGCGTGGAACCGATCCGACCACCGAAGGTCTGGCGCCAGCGGGCCGGATCGCGCACACTCGTCCGAAAGAGGAGAGCCGCGATGACCGAGGCCTACCGGCCCGCCGCCCGCTTCCTGCACTGGACGGTCGCCCTGATTGTCCTCTGCATGATCCCCGCCGGGTTGATCATGACGACCGAGGGTCTGCCGCGCCCGGTGCAGGACACGCTGTTCCTCTTTCACAAGAATACGGGGCTGGTCGTGGGCGTGCTGATGCTGATCCGCCTCGCCTATCGCCGCGCGCATCCGCCGCCGCCCCTGCCGGCCTCGGTGCCGGCGTGGCAGGCGCGGATCGCCGGGATCTCCCATGGGATGCTCTATGCGCTCCTGTTCCTGATGGTGGTGTCGGGCTTCGTCCGGGTCACGGCCGGAGGCTTTCCCCTGGAGGGCTGGGATGCGCTCGGCCTGCCGCGGCTTACCAAACGCGAGGTTCTGGGCTCCGCCGCAAGTGCGGTGCACGAGGGGGCCGCCTACGGGCTGATCGCGCTGGTCCTGCTGCATGCGGGCGCGGCGCTCCATCACGCGCTCGTGCGCCGCGATGGGGTGTTCGCGCGCATGTGGCCCGCTGCCCGACGCTGACCGGGCAGGGCGCGTCTGCCGCCCTGCCGGACGGCGCAGCCCGGGCCGTCGACGACCCTGACCGTCGCAACGCCTCTTACGGCACAAATCGGCCTTTGCCAGCCGGGCCAGCGAGGTGCGGGCCAGCCCCCTGCCGGTTGGTTGTCCGCGCGCCGGCCTGCCGACCATGGCCGCGATCCGGCTGGCCGCTGGTGTTCGCGCCACCCGTCCGGTGCAGCGGCCTCGGGGGCCTCGGCGGCTCCCGGGGGCGGACAGCGTGAGCACTGCCGACTTCGGAGAGTGACCGCCAGACGGCGCCGCAACCGGCACCGTTCGGCTGCAACGGCCGAGGCGCACCGCTCTGCCCCGCCCGTTTCGGAGGGCCTCTTGTGCCGTGGGCCCCTCGAGCCTGCGCTGAATGGCGCGTCACCCCAGAAAGCCCTGCACCTCGCCGGCATGCGCAGGACCGCGCTTTCCGGCGCTCATCGGCTGAGCCACCTGGCGGACACCCGTGGCGCACCGTTCCGCGTCTACCAGTCCGCCAATTTCCCTGCACCCGTGCGCGGGAGTTGCGTCGCGAAAAGGAACCGGTCCGGCCTGGCAGGTGCCGGAAGATGCCGCGCCGCAGTCGCGCGCAGTTCGATCTCGATCTCTGCCTCGTCAGCGCCCTCCGCCACAGAGATCACGGCCTTCAGCCTGCGTCCGTCGAGCCGCACCGCCGCATCCCGGACACGCGGGTTCCGGAGCAGGATCTCTCGGACCGCGGCAGGAGAGACGTTCGATCCCGCGACCTGCAGGATCTCGTCCTTGCGGCCGAGAATCGTGAAGCCGCCGTCCTTGTCCCAGGCGATCTCGTCCTGCAGGTCCAGCCGCCGGCCCAGCCTGCTCAACGTGTCGTGGCAGCAGGCGAGATCGGGCAGGGTTCGGAAAGGGTCGTCCCGGCGCTCGCGCCAGCCGATGCCCCCGGTTTCGGTCGAGCCATAGATGTCCAGCATCCGCGCCGGGCCGAGCGCAGAGGCGCAGCGCCATGTCTCGGCCGTCGAGGGTGCGCCGGACGTCACCCCGACCACGTCGTCGGGCAGCCGGTAGTCCAGATCCGCGAACTGCTCCCAGATGAAGGGCGTGCCCACCACCAGATCGCCGGAGCGCGCGTGCCGCATGATGCCGGAAGCGGACAGGTTCGCCAGTTGCTTCGCCTCGAGACCGCGGCGGGAGGGAAACAGGCAGGACCAGAGGAAGCCGTAGATGTGGTGGGCCGGAACGCAGGACAGGACGCGGCGCAACTCGGGAGGCCGCTCCGTGAGGATCTTCGCGATGGCCTGCCCTTCCGAGAGCAGTGCCGCGGCGCTATGGGTCACGGGCTTCGGTCCTGCGATGCTTCCCGAGGTCGCGAAGGTGAAGCGCGCCTTCGGCCCCATCAGGGTGTGGTGATGATCGATCAGATCCACCCACTCTCCCAGACGGCGCCGCACGAGGAGATAATCCTCGGTGTTCGAATCCGACAGATGGAAGAAGCCCGCCACGCGGGTGACGAGCGAGAGCATGAGCAGACTGTCGAGCCCCAGCGTGTCTTCGTCGATCAGCAGGTCGTCGGGCGACGGATGCCCTGCCGTCAGGAGGCGCGCGCCGATCATCTGATGATGACCGACGCGCCCTTCCCGCAGCAGGTCCTGCTGCTCGGCCGCGATCAGGGAGACGCAGAGGCGCCCGACCGCCTCCCGGTCGAGCACCCGATCTTCCAGTGCCAGAGGCCCCTCGGCTGTCATGTCCCGGCCTCCTAGGCTGCGGCGTCCATCTCGGCGAACAGCTCCCCGGCGAGGCCCGCGAAATGGAGGCGTGCCGCCGCCACCCGGGCGGCAAGATCGAGCGATTGTGCCGCGAGTTCCGCGGCCGACATCCTGGCGATGTCGCCGGTCAGGTCGAACCGGACGTCCTGCGCCGCATCGTAGGTCTCGATCTGGCTGAAGAGGGACGGCAGCGTATCGAACTCCCAGGCCCGGACACGGTCGCGTTCGCTGTCGGACTGGAAGAAGAGTCGGATCGCCAGAACGAAGGTCTGCTGCTCGGTCCGGTAGATGTTCATCTCGTACCAGTAGGGCAGCTCCGGGGTGAAGCTCATGCACATCGCGAGTTCCGCCCCGCGGAAGAGAAGCGGACGCGCGCCCATGCGTCGGATCTTGTAATCGCGCGGCAGGCCGAGCATCGGAATGTCCGGCCTGGAGGTGAGCGGCTGGGGCGCGTCATAGGCCGAGTTTCCAGACGCATTCATTACGTTCATGAGTGTCCTCCGTCGGTGTGAAGGGACGGGTCTGCACACCCCGCCAGTGGCAGAGACACGCGCAGCGCCGTCCAAAGGGCATCGAGCTGTCCGTCTGCACCTCGCGCCGGGCGCGCCAGGGCACAGTCGGAGGGATCGTTTTCGGTCAGGAAGCGAGTGAGTTCCTCGGGTTCAGCGAGATAGCCCGCACGATGAATGGGTCGTGCGGGAAGGTCCGCGTGCGGCAGGATCGCGAGATGGGCGACGAGGCGCAGATCCTGCGACAGATAGAGGCGGAAGAGGCGCTTCGCGCGGCAGCCATGGTCTTGCGGATCGCCTGCCTCGGCATCGCAGGCGAGGATCGGGACGCCGGTGAAACTCAATGGCAGCTTTCCGTCGCATCGCAGGCTGATGCGGATCCAGGGGAGATCGGGAGGCCCTTGGCCTTCGGCGGGGACCGGCCGCCGTGGGCCGTCAGGTCCCGCGACCTCGGAGCGATGCGGGTCTGGCGCGCGGCGGCCAAGCAGCACCAGCAACTCCGGGTCCACGGTCGCCTCGAAACTGCCCGCACTGCCCCGGGTCATGACGCCGGACCCGCTCAGACCCGTTTGACGAAGAGCCAGCAGCTCTGGCCGTCGGGCTGCGATTTCATGTGGATCTTCACGCCGACATTGGCGCCCTTGTAGGCGAACTTGTAATCGAACATCACATTGACCTGTCCGGTCTGGTGAAAGCGCAGGAACTCGCCGTGAAAGCGCTTGCCCTTGGCGCAGGGCGCGATCTCGTTGAAGAAGTTCTTTCCGATCACGTCGGCCGGATTGCGGTTGGCGATGCCACCCTCGGCCCTGTTGTATTTCAGGATCGTGCCGGTGCGGTCCAGCAGGACGGCGCCGAAGGGGAGATACTCGGCCCGCTGCGGCTCGCGGGCAAGGATGTTGTCGAGGTCGGCGCTGCCAAAGGGAATGATTTCCATATCGTGTGTCTCGCGTTGAAGCTGTTACTTCTCGGAAGTCTCGACGCCGTTCTCGTTCTGCAGGAACGAGTCGTGGAACGTCATCGACATGTCGTGAATGCGGCGGTAGGGGTTGCCGCTGAATTCACAGGCGTGCTTCTCGCGTCCTTCAGGTGCAGCCCAGCGGTAATCCATCTTTCCGATCGTCACGATGCATTGGGGGATCGTCTCGAACCGCTCCTTCTGCGCGTATTTCGCACCATCCACTTCGATCTCGCTCGCGCCTTCGAACTCGATCAGGGCCTCGAGCTCCTCGATGCGGCTTTCTCCCTCGAGACGGGCGGTCTTCGATACGACTTCACTGGCCGCCTGCATCACCCATTCCGGATGGTCCCCGCGGACGATGAGAGACATGTCATCCACGCGAAACTCGTAGCGTCCATCGGCTTCGTATAGCTTTCCAATTTCCTTCATTCTCAGAATGCTCCTTTCGGCGGCATCTTCCGCGCGGATCCGGTCCTTCGGACCCGGGTCAGTTATTGTCCAACCGCATGAACAAATCCTCACCGGTTCCGCGTCCGGACGCTCCCCGGTGCTGAGCATTTGAGGAAGTTGCGGAGGCGATGGCGTATCGACCCGGCGGACCCTGCCCGGATTGCGCCGCTGAAGCGCATCGACACGCTGTTCGAGATCGACCGCGTGCCGAACGGTCAGGACCCCGCCGTCCGGCTCGAGGCGCGGGCGGCCCCGCCGGTCGAGGATCTGGAAGGCTGTCTGCGGGGCGAACGCGCGCGGCTCTCAAGGCACGCCAAGGCGACAGGCGCCGATGGCACGGACGCGGCGCGGGTCGTCGGCGCCGGGCATGGCGTCGTCGATCTTCTCGACCCTGATCACAGGGTGCCAGTTGTCACCGACGTCGTAGATGCAATGGATCGTCTTCGGTCACCAGAAGATGCGCCACCCGGTGCGCGAGCATCGACGTCTTGCCCGAGCCCGCGCCCGCGATCACCAGCAGCGCCGCCGCGGGCTGCGCGCCCGGGGGCGCGGTCGCATGTCGCAGGGGCCGCCCGCGGCGACGGTTGCCGTCACCCGGGGCGTATCAGCGGGAACAGACCGCCTGAGCTTCGCCCGGGCGGCAGAACCCGCCCTTCGGGGCGCCAGCACGGCAGGAGCCAGCCATGTCCTCTTATCTCGGACGCTACGCCACCCCCTTCATCACCGGCCTCTTCATCGTCTCTCTCGTTTCGGGACTGGCGCTCTTCCTGCATGTGGGGCCGTCGGGCTTCCATGCGATGCACGAGTGGCTGAGCCTGCTCCTGATCGTGCCCTTCGTCCTGCATCTCTGGAAGAACTGGCGGAGCCTGACGAACTATTTCAAGCGCGCGCCCATGGCGATCGCGCTCGTCCTGTCGCTGGCGATGGCTGCCCCGTTCCTGCTTCTGTCCGGGCCGGCCGGACGCGGCGGCCCGCCGCCCTTCGCCTTCTCGCACCGTATCCTCGAAAATCCGGCCGCCGAGGTGGCGCCGCTCCTCGGCGTGACGCCCGAGGAGCTGACGGCCCGGCTCGGGGCCGCCGGGATCGCGGTGGCGGACGCCGATCAGCCGCTGTCGGACGCGATCCGGGCCTCGGGCCAACCGGAAATGGCCGCCATCGCGGCGCTCGTCGGGCGCTGAGCGGCCGTCACGCCCCGCAGTGCCAGAAGCCGCGGTAGCCGACGGTCAGGCCCCGATCCAGCGCGAAGACAAGCTCGGCATTGGCCCGCAGGCCGCCCTCGTCGCCGAGCCGGCGCACCCGCATGGAGACGCCCGGGGTGGCGAAGGCCTGCCCTTCGGCCTCGGGCAGCTTCTCGAGCGGCACGAGGATGCCGTTGAGCTTCATCACACCGGCCTCTTCCGCGGTCCACAGGATCGGATCCGAGGCCGCCGTCCGGCGGAAGGCGCAATCCTCCTCGCCGGGCAGCACTTCCACCGCCTCGGTCCGTGGCACCGGCGCGGGATCGAGTTCGGCGATGCGGACGGTCGAGAGCGCCTCCGCCAGATTGCCCAGATGCGCGGGCGGATCCGTGTAGGTGCTCTCCACCGTGCGTCCGGCCGCCACCTCGGCCACCAGATAGCGCATTTCGGCGATCTCGCGCTGCTGCGCCTCGACGATGCCGTCGGCCAGCCTGCGCACCCTCGGATCGCGGATGTCCGCGCGCTCGGACGTGAGGATCGCGATGGAATGGTGCGGGATCATCGCCCGCATGTAGCTCTCGCCGTCGACGGTGATCTGGCTGCGGACCAGCCAGAGCGACAGCGCGAAGAGGAGGGCGGAGCCTGCGAGGATCGCGACGTTCAGGGTGCGGTTGCGATACATGCCCCACATGAAGCCCAGCATGACGATCGCCATGGCCGCGCCCATCAGCAGCGTCATGTAGGCGCGCGTCTCCGAAAAGAACACATGCTCCAGCGCGTAGGTGTTGAGATACATCAGCCCGAACATGACCAGCATCGAGGTCAGGATCATCAGGCCGAAGCGGATGTAGGACATGGGCTTTCCCCCGGGCGGCCCGGCGGACCGGGGCAGGAGCTGCATCGGCCACTGCAACCCGCGGCACCCTCAGGGGTTCCCTGCCGCGCTCCGGCGTCCGGCTCGGGGGAAGGCGCGGCCTCTCAGACGAGCAGCCCGGGGTCGAGCGGCGTGACCGTCAGATCCACCCAGTAGTTCGCATCGTTGAAGCTCTGATCCGGGAAGAGCCCGGTGCTGCCCGCGTGGAAGACGCCGTTCGCCACGGCGCCGCCGGGCGCGGTCAGATGGCCGCCGGGCCCGACCCAGTCGGTGTCGAAGAAGCCGCCGCTGTAGGCGTAGTTCTGCGTCGTGCCATAAGAGATCACATAGGTCTGGCCCGCCTGGATCTGGAAGGGCGTGTCGAGCTCTGCCGTCTGCCAGCCGGTCTGGCCGGGGGCCGATGTCACCGTGACCGTGGCGAGCTTGGTGCCGGTCGCGCTCCAGAGGTTGAGCGTGCGCACATCGGTGTCCTGCGCATCGGCCGCGCCCCGGAAGTAGCGAAGGCTGGTGACGAGGCCCGCGCCGTTCGAGACGAACTTCGCTCCGAGTTCGTAGTCTTCGCTGTCGGAGGTCACGATCTGGTCGGGCCCCGCGGCCGCCCCGAACAGGTTCCAGGCCGTGCCGCCCGGCTCGACCACGTCGGTCACGTTCACGGTCAGAGCCTGCGTCGTGGGCGGGCTCATCCCGTCGGATACCGAGACCGTCACCTGATAGGCATTGTTGCCATCGGCATCCGTCGGCGCCTCGTAGTCGGGGGCGGTCAGGAAGGTGAGGAGGCCCGTGTTCGGATCGATCGCGAATTTCGAGGCATCCGCCCCCCCGGCGATGGCGAAGACGAAGCTGTCGCCATCGGCATCCACCGCCGAAAGATCGATCGCGACGGTCTGGTTCTCGGCGGCCGGGACGGTGGCGGCGCTGGTGAAGGTGGGCGCGCTGTTGGTCGTGCCGTTGCTGCCCGGCTCGAAGACCACATCGACCCAGTAGTTCGTGCTCAGATAGCTCGAGGTCGGGAAGATCCCGGTGCCGCCGGCATGATAGACCCCGTTGCCGGTGCCGCCGAGGCCGGTCAGGGCGCCATCGGCGCCGACATGGTCGGAGGTGAAGTAATTCTGCGTCGCGACATAGTTCTGCACCGTGCCGTAGGAGACGACATAGGTCTGGCCCGCCTCGATCTGGATCGGCGCGGAGAGCGTGCCGGTCTGCCACCCGGACTGGCCCGCGCCCGAGGTCACCTCGACCGAGGCGAGCAGCACGCCCGTCGCGCTCCACAGATGCAGGGTGCGCGTGTCCACGTCGCCCGCATCGGCCGCGCCCCGGAAGTAGCGCAGGCTGGTGATCTCGCCGCTGCTCGCGGCCTGGAACCGCATCCCGAGCTCATAGTCGGTGGGATCGTCGGTGATCGAGGCGGCGGGAGCATCCGCCGGGCCGAAGAGAAGCGACGGATGGAGGGACTCGTCGACCACATCGGTGAGGGTCACCGAAAAGTCGCGCGTGGCGGCCTCGCCGGTCAGATCCGTGGCCGTCACGCGGAACTGGAAGATGTTGTTGCCGTCCGCGTCGGTGGGCAGCTCATGGTTGGCGGGGAAGCGGAAATGCAGCGCGCCCGTCTTCGCGTCGATGCTGAAGAGACCGGCATCCGCCCCGCCGGTGATGGCGTAGCTGATCGGCTGGCCCTGCGGGTCGGTGGCGGCGACCGTGCCCACATAAAGGTCGTTCTCGGCCACCGAGAGACTCGAGGGCCCGGCGAAGACCGGCAGGCCGGTTCCCACCGCCTGCGGGGCAAAGGTGATGTCCACCCAGTAGCTCGTCCCCTGATAGCTCGATTGGGGGAAGATGTTCGAGCCCACCGCGAACACGCCGCCGGTGCCCGCCCCGGCGCTCAGGATGCCGTAGGGATCGACGTAGCCGGTCGAGAAGAAGCCGTTCGTGCCGACGTAATTGTCCTGCGTCGTGTAGGAGACGACATAGCTCTGCCCCGCCGCCAGCGTGATCGGCGACGACAGCTCCGCCGTCTGCCAGCCCGTCTGACCCGGCGTCGAGACGAAGGTCACGGTCGCCAGCAGCGTGCCGTCCGCGCGCCACAGATGCCCCGTCCGCGTATCCGTGTCGGTCGCATCCGAGGCCGCGCGATAGTAGCGCAGTTCGGTGACGGAGCCCGTCTGCAGCGCCGTGAAGCGCGTCCCGAGTTCGAGCGCCGTGTTGTCATTGTGCGACTCGCCGTTGAAGGTCACGAACGGGTCGAAGAGGCTCACCTCGGGGGGCACCACGGGTGCGGTGATCTCGACCGTCTCGCGGTCGAGCGTCACGGCCACCGGCAGGTTCAGGGAGTCGTCGAAGGCTCGCACCCGGATGTCGAAGATCCCCTGACGGGTCGGCGTCCAGCTGAAGCTCCAGTTCGTCGTGCCCTGTGCCGCCGTCCAGGTCGTGCCGCCGTCGAGGGACACCTCGACCAGCGCCACCCGTCCGTCCTCGGTCAAGGGATTGCCGTCGTCGTCGGTGGCGGTGCCGGTGATCGTGACGGTCTCGAGCGCGGGCAGCGTGTCGGGCAGGTCGTTGATGAGCGCCGTGGCGGGCGCATGGTCCGCCGAGGCCAGCGCGCGCAGCAGCCCCTGCGAGGCCAGCACCGCATCGGCCACACCGGGCTGGATGCCCATGTCGGCGAACATGTTCATCACGAACTGCTGCAGGTCGCGGTTCTCGATCTGCGCATTGTAGGGCTCGCCGTCGTGCAGGTTGCTGAGCGCCCAGGTCCAGAACACCGTGCCGGCCCCGAAGACGAGCGCGCCGCTCTCGGCGCGGTAGAGAGACAGATTGTGCGTGGCGATGCCCGGCGCGGTGGTGTTGCCCTGATCGGTCAGGATCGCGCCCCAGGGAATGGTCGTCTCGGACAGATGCACGAGGCCGGCCGGCCGGTTGTAGTCGTCGGGCGAGGTGTTCCACTCGTAGCCGAGCAGACCCGGAGCGATGTCGAGCGCGCCGCCGTTCGCGATGGTGGTGTCGCGCCAGACCCGGAGCTGCGCATATTCGCCGGTCACATCCAGCGCGCCGCCGAATTCGCCGGTGCCGTCGGGCCCGAACAGCTGGCCGGTGAGCGAGTTCTCGGCGCAGTTGCAGGTCGGGCACTGGCCCGAGAGGAAATCGTCGGGCAGGCCGCCCCCCGCCAGAGGGTTGCCGTGGAAGCGGGTGTCGCGCCAGGTGCCGGTCCAGATGTCGGTCGGATCGAGGTTGTAGTAGTCTTCCGGTCCCGCGTTCGGGTCGGCGACCGCCGTCGTCTCCTTGTAGCAGACGAGGGTGCGGTAATCGACGCCGTCGACCGCGCTCGCCTCGTAGCGCGTCTTCCAGTAGACGTCGTTGCCGCCCCAGAAGAGCAGGTTGACGCCGTCGTCGCGGGCCTCCTCGACATTCGACCTCTGGCCGCCAGACCAGTATTCGTCGTGCCCGACCGAGATGAAGGCCTGATATTTCTTCAGATAGTCGGCGCCGAGCCGGTCGGTATCCACGCCCGACATGTAGGAGACGTCGTAGCCGTTCTTCTCCAGCCAGTAGATCGCCGCATAATCGGCACCGAACAGATAGTCCTGCGCCCCGGCCGCGACGCCGCCCTGCTCGCCGTCGATCCCGCGCGTGATGAGCGGGCGGTTGTAGCTGACCGCATAGGCCCGGTCCGGCTCGTAGGAACTGGCGCCGGGGATGTCCGGGTGGTCGATCGTGCCGCTGACGTCGCCATAGAGGTTGGCGCCGATCTGGCCGTTGTTGCCGCCCCAGCCGTTGTAGGCCTGCCAGGTCGTGTCCGAGGTCTGGAGCACGATGTCCGAAGCCCGGTCATCCTCGCGCAGGATGAAGGGGATCTGGTTGACCTCGCCCTCGATCGGGTTGCCCGCGGCATCGAGCCTCTGGACGCGCGCGATATAGACCCCTGACACCGCGTCGGTCGGCGTGAGCCAGCTGTCCGTCACCGACCAGTTGCCCGCATCCACGAGCCCCAGCGCCGGATTGTAGGTCGCCTGATCCTGCACCTTGGCGTCGGTATTGACCCATTCCGCCACCTTCCGCGCGCCGTCTCCGCCGTAATAGCCCAGCCGGAAGACCTCGACCTTGTAATCGCTTCCCGCCTCGTCGTTGACGTTGATCTTGAAGTCGATCCGCTGGCCGGCATTGACGCTGATGTCGGTGGCGAACCCTTCGATGAAGGTCGAATGCTCGACATCCCAGTAGGACTTCGGCATCACCCCGTCGGTCCGGGCGTTCTCGACGACGATCGCATTGTCTGTCATGTCCGTGATCCCTGAACAAATACCGCGCAACGGCTCGCTTCCGGCTCTCGGGGCGCGCCGGCCGCCCTGGTCGAATGGCTAGCCCCGTCGGGCGCCCTGAGACGCGAGGCCCGCGGCCGTCATGGCCGGCCGGCGCACCGGGGTGCCCCGCAGCAGGCAGGCGTCGATCAGCGGATGGATCCTGCCGTAGTCCATCTCGCGCGTGCCGATGAACACGAGCTCCTGACGCCGGTCGCCGTAGGGCGGGCGCCAGTGCCGCGCGATCCGCTCGATCACGCGCCGATCCGCGGGCCAGTCGCTGCGCGGCGTGGCCGCCCACCAGCGCCCGCTCTGCGCGATGGTGCGCAGGCTGCCCGCCTGGCTGAACTGGAGCACGCGGTCGGGGTGGTCGGCGGTCCAGAAATGCCCCTTGGCCCGGATCACCCCCGGCAGCTCGCCCGTCAGCACGTCGCGGATGCGCTTGCCGTCGAAGGGCGCCCGCGCGCGGAAGCAGAAGGAGGTGATGCCGTATTCCTGATCCTCGGGCTTGTGCGCCGCGAAACCGTAGAGCTCCTGCAGCCAGCGCGGATGGCTGCGGGCACGGGCCGGATCGAAGAGCCCGGTGTCGAGGATCTCGCGCGGATCGACCTCGCTCTGTTCGGTCTCGATCAGCTTCGCATCGGGATTGAGCGCCCGCACGATGCGCCGCGCCGCCGCGGTGCGCTCGGGACCCGCCGTGCGGGTCTTGTTGAGGATCACGATGTCGGCGAATTCGATCTGGTCCACCAGCAGCTCGACCAGCGTGCGCTGGTCGTCCGTGCCGCGGACCTCGCCGCGGTCCCGCAGAAGGTCGCGGCTCAGGTAATCCTGCGTGAGATTGACCGCATCCACCACCGTGACCATCGCATCGAGCCGCGCCACGTCGCTCAGGCTCGATTCGGCGCCGTCGCAGAATTCGAAGGTGGCGGCGATGGGCAGCGGCTCGGAGATGCCGGTCGCCTCGATCAGCAGGTAATCGAACCGCCCCTCGAGCGCCAGACGGCGCACCTCGCGCAGCAGATCGTCGCGCAGCGTGCAGCAGATGCAGCCGTTCGACATCTCGACCAGCTCCTCCTCGGTGTGGCTGAGCGAGGCGCCGCCCGAGGCCACGAGCTCGGCGTCGATGCAGATCTCGGACATGTCGTTCACGATCACGGCCACGCGCAGGCCGCTGCGGTTGCGCAGCAGGTGGTTGAGCAGGGTCGTCTTTCCCGCACCCAGAAAGCCCGAAAGGATCGCGGTGGGCAGTTTGCCGGAACGGGCGGGATCGGAACTCATACGTCGGGTCCTTCTGTGGCTTGCAGGCCTTCGGACCATCCGACGGCCGCGATTGCCGCTTCTACGGGCCGCACGCTCCGGCGCGGGCAGGATGCAGCAAGGCTGGGTGGATCGGCAGGAACAGGGGCGACGCCCGCCCGGAAGACCGGGTCGGCGGGTTCGTTCGGGCCGTCCGGAAAGCGCAGGCGGCGAGGAGCGTCAGGATCTGGCCCGGGCGGGAGCCCGGCTCGGGTCCTTTCGCGTCACCCTCCGGAAAGGGGTCGCAGGGCCCGGAGTCGCCGCAGAACAGGGGCCGGTGGACGGAAAAAGATTGTCACGCGCGGACCCGATGGAAACGGAAATGAATATGATAATGTAAAAGCGCCTCCTTCGGATTCCCGCTCTGATGAATTTCGCGCCGGAGCGCCCGATCGTGCAAGTCGGACCTTGTGACGGCCGGCCCATATGATCGGGGGAAGGGGAGTAAGCCTTTCGGAGCCGGTCCGAAGGGAATCGCCCGATCCGCCCGGCCGCGGCCGCATCTTCATCCGATCGGGCGATCAGCGCGGCCGGCGGCCCGTCCGAAGACAGCCGCCCGCCGCGCGGGTGGCGGCCGAGCGCGCCTGCCTGCCCGACGTTCCGGCTCATGCGGCCAATGAGGCGGGCCGCTCTGGCAGACTTCTGTGCGGATGTGCTGGAGCGGGGATGCGCCGAAAGGACAGGAATGATGGGCCATGACCCGCCCCCTTCGAGAGGCTTCCACGGAACGGACGATCCCCTTTCCTCCTCTTGCCGAAAAGGCCAGAGCAGAAAGGAATTCGGAGTAGATCCGTGCCGAACGCTCGTCGTTTGTTCAAGTTCCGCGAAATTACCGAAGTGGCATACGATCCGGGGCATCGGGTTGTTTGGTGTCATTTTGAGGTCAGAGAATGTCCCTCGCGGAATTCGTTTCGAAGGCCTGTTCATTCACCGGCGAATGCCTTTCAGTTCGCTGCCACCGGGGCGCTGACCGGGGTTCGGAAGCATGAATGCCAATCTTTCGCCACTCGGCCCCGCCCCTGCGGGTGGCGCGCTGGGCGATCTGTCCGGCTTCGAGCCGGTGCCGCAGGGACTGGCGGCGGGACGCTCTGACGCACTGGCGCGCCGCAAGCTCGTCTCGGGGTTCACGCTCCTGCTCTTCGACGGGGCGCCGCTGGCCGCGGTGGCACAGGGCCTGAGCTGGGCCGGGCCGCCCTTCGCGCCCGATGCGGCCTTTGCGCCGCTGCTCCTGCAGGCCGTGCTGGTTCAGATCGTCCTCAAGGCGCTCGGCGGGCTCTATCCCGGCTACGGTCTGCATCCCGATGCGGCGCTGCGCCGGTCGATGCAGGCCTGGGGCGGCGGGGCGCTCGTCGCCGTCTCGAGCGGCTGGCTTCTGATGCAGGCGAGCGCCGGCACGCTGGCCGAGGTGCTGGCGGCCTTCCTGCTCGTCCAGCTCATGCAGCTCTGCACCGGGCGGCTCGGCCGGGCGCTCCTCGAGCGGCTGGGCCTCTGGGGCCTGCCCGTGCGGGTGACCGGATGCCCCGAGCGCGCCGCGGCGCTCGAGCGGTTCCTCGGCGAGAATCGCCGCTACGGGCTCCTGCCGGTGCGGCGCGCCGACGAGGCGCAGGTGGTGCTCTGGGCCGACGATGCCCTGCCGCCGCCGGAGAGCCTCGCCCAGCTGCGCCACCGCCATGCCGAGGTGATGCTCGTGTCCGACCTGCCGAAGCTGCAGCTCTCGGGGTTGCAGCCCGCGGATCACGGCGGCTCGCTCGGCCTGAGGCTGTGCCGGCCCGCGGACGGCCCGTCGGTCCGCCTGCTCAAGCGGGCTCTCGATCTGGCGCTGGCCCTTCCGGCCGCGGTGGTGGTCCTACCGGTCGTGCTGGCCGCGGCCCTCGCGATCCGTTTCATCGATCCGGGCCCGGCCTTCTACATCCAGCCGCGCGAGGGGCGGGACGGGCGCAAGATCCCGATGCTGAAGCTGCGCACGATGTATCGCGAATCCGAGCGGATGCTGCAGGATCTGCTCGAACGCGATCCGGCGGCGCGTGCGGAATGGCAGACCAACTTCAAGCTGCGCAAGGATCCCCGGATCCTGCCGTTCGTCGGCCGCTTCCTGCGGGTGTCGAGCCTCGACGAGCTGCCGCAGCTGTTCAACATCATCCGGGGCGAGATGAGCGTGGTCGGGCCGCGGCCCTTCCCCGAGTATCATCTGGCGGCGATGCGCCCCGAGTTCCGGCTGCGGCGCGCCTCGGTGGTGCCGGGCCTGACCGGACTGTGGCAGATCTCCGAGCGCAGCGAGGCCGATGTCGCGCTGCAGGAGCAGATCGACGGATACTATCTCGACAATCGGTCCTTCTGGTTCGACCTGTCGATCATTTTCAGCACGTTCAGAGCCGTCTTCCGGGGGCGGGGCGCCTATTGAGCCCCGCCTGCGGACCGACGCGATCTTCAAGGAGGATTCTTTCCGATGCATGAACACAAGCGCATTCTGGTGACGGGCGGTCTCGGCTTCCTCGGCTCCTTCCTGTGCGAGAGCCTGCTTGCGGACGGCCACGAGGTCATCTGCGTCGACAGCTTCCAGACCGGCTCCCGCGAGAATGTGGCCCATCTCCGGGACCATCCCAACTTCGAGATCATGCGGCATGACGTGACCGTGCCGCTGCATGTCGAGGCCGACGAGATCTTCAACCTCGCCTGCCCGGCCTCGCCGATCCACTATCAGGTCGATCCGGTGAAGACGGTGAAGACCAGCGTCATGGGGGCGATCAACCTGCTCGACCTCGCGCGGCGCACCAAGTCGAAGATCTTTCAGGCCTCGACCTCCGAGGTCTACGGCGATCCGAAGGTCCATCCCCAGCCCGAGGGCTACTGGGGCCATGTGAACCCCAACGGCCCGCGCTCCTGCTACGACGAGGGCAAGCGCTGCGCCGAGACCCTGTTCTTCGACTATCACCGCCAATATGGCGTCAACATCCGCATCGCCCGGATCTTCAACACCTACGGGCCGCGGATGCACCCGAACGACGGGCGGGTGGTCTCGAACTTCATCGTTCAGGCGCTGAGCGGCAAGCCGATCACCATCTACGGCGACGGCACGCAGACCCGCTCCTTCTGCTACGTCACCGACCTGATCCGGGGCTTCCGCGCCCTGATGGACGCGCCGGACGGGATCGAGCTGCCGGTGAACCTCGGCAACCCGGGCGAGTTCACCATGCTCGAGCTGGCGACGCTGGTGATCGAGCTGACCGGCTCGCGCTCCAAGGTCGTGCATCTGCCGCTGCCGAAGGACGATCCCACCCAGCGCAAACCCGACATCACCCGCGCCACCGAGACGCTCGGCTGGAAGCCCGAGATCCCGCTGTTCGACGGCCTGCAGCGCACGATCGCCCATTTCGATCAGCTGCTGAGCCGGACGCAGAAGCGGGCCGTCCCCGAGATGTCGATGGCGATGGTCGCGAACGGTCTCGCCCGCAACGGCGCCTCCGAAGCGCTGCGCTGAGGCTCGACCCGCCGGAGGGGCGCGGCCTCTCCGGCGGGCGGCATCGAAGGCATTCCGGCAGCATCGGCCCGGCCCGCGCGCGGCGCGGAAGGGGCTTCGGGGATGGACGATGGATCTGGCAACCACCTCAATCGGCACGTCCGGGCGCAAGCCGCGGCTTCTGTTCTTCCAGTGGGACCACAGCCCGAATGCGGGCCTGTCGGCGCACATGATCAAGCACATGAACGACCATGTGCTCTGCCTCGCGACGCAGTTCGAGGTGATCGTGGTGAACCGCGACTGCGACTATCGCGCCGCCTGCGACCGCTACCGCCCCGACATGGCCCTCTTCGAGAGCGGCTTTCAGACCTTCGTCTCGCGCCGCCCGCAGATCTCGAACGTGCGCGGCTGCGACGACATCCCCAAGGCCATCCTGCACAATGCCGACAGCTGGTCGGACTGCCGGTCGGGCCTTCTGTCGGACATGGATGCCTGGGGCATCGACACGATCTTCGCCATCGCCACCACGGCCGCCGAATACATGCCCACGGTGAAGGAGAAGCTCTTCGTCTGGCCGAACTTCATCAATCCGGCGATCTTCCGCGACTACGGGATCGAGAAGACGGTGCCGGTGATGCTGTCGGGCAAGGCGCACGAGCAATATCCCTGGCGTCAGCAGGTCTTCCCGCTGATCTCGCGCATGATCCCCTGCCTCGTGCTGCCCGCCTTCGACGATTGCAGCGGGCTCGCGCACCGCACCCTGTCGGGCGAGGGCTATGCGCGGGCGCTGAATGCCAGCCGCCTGTCGCTCACCTGCGGGACGATGGCGCGCGAGGTGGTGCGCAAGCATTTCGAGATCCCCGGCGCGCGGGCCTGCCTCGTCTGCGAGGAGTCGGACGGGCTGAAGGACGCGGGCTTCTGTCACATGGAGAATTGCGCCTTCGCCGATTCGGGCAATGTGCTCGATGTGGTGGACAGCCTCCTCGGCGACCCCGAGCGGCTGGAGCGGATCACGCAGGCGGGCTACGAGCTCGTCCAGTCGCGCCACACGCTCGCGCATCGGCCGCAGATCCGCCAGTGGCTCGAGTTGCAGGGCCGCCGGGCGCCAAGCGAAGAGATCGCGCAGCTCGGCCCCTTCGGCGATCTGGTGCTGCGGCCCGCGCCGCGCCCGGCCGAGACCCTCACCCCCACGGCCCGCAGCCTCGATCGGGCCGTGCTGCGCGAGGCGTCCGAAGCTCTGGCCGCGGACGATCCCGTGCGGGCGCGCGCGGCCTACGAGCAGGCTTTGCGCTATGTGCGTTACCTGCCCGAAGCGCATTTCGGCCTCGGTCTCTGCGACCTGATGGAGGGCCATGCCGCGGCGGGCGCGCGGCGCTTCGCGAGCCTCGTCGAGGCGGCGACGGTGGATTACGGCGCGGCCGATCCCGATCCGGTGGACTGGGCCTGGTTCCTGCTGGCGCTGGCCGCCTCCGGGCAGCCCCGGCGCGCGCGGGCGCTGGCGGGCCATTATCCGCAGCTCGCGCATCGCGAACTGCGCCGGGCGCGGGCGGTGCTCGACCGGCTCTGCGGCGGCGCCTTGCCCGCAGCGGCGGAGCTGGACCGCATCCTGCCCACCGACCGGCCGAGCGTGCAGGATCTGCCGTCCGAGCCCTTAGACCTCTGGCAGGCGCGCCTCGCCCGCGCCTTCACGCGCTGCGGCCAGCCCGGGGCCGCCGCGCGCCTGACGGATGGAGAGGGGCGCGCGGGCCTCGAATGGCCGCGGCAGCCGGATCTGGCGCTGGCGCTGGCCGACGGGCTCCTGCGGCTGCCGGGTCTGTCGGCCCTGCGGCCCAACGTGCCCGCCGACAGCCATTTCCTCTATCTGCGCCATGTTCGGCTGAAGACGGTGCGGCGGGTGAAGGCCTCGCCCCTCGGCGCGCGGTTGCAGGGCCTGTGGCGCAGGCGGCGGGCGCGACGCGAGCTGGCCAGCGCGCGGGCCGGATTGCAGGCGGGCAAGGGATGAGGGCGACCGGCCTCTCGCGCGATGGATGTCCGGCGGCGCCGGAAACGATGCATCTGCTCTTCTGCGCCGACCGGCCGTTCTTCCGGCATGCCGCGGTGGCGGCCGTGTCGGCCGCAAGCGCGACCCGAGGGCCCCTGCAGGTGCATCTTCTGACCTGCGACAGCTGTCCCGAGGAGGAGGCGCGCTTCCGGGCCGCGCTTGCGCCCTTCGCCCATGTCGGGATCTCGGTCCACCGGGTGCCGGCGACCCGGCTCGAGGGGCTCTTCGTCGACCGGCACCTGAGCGCTGCGGCCTATCTGCGCTTCCTCGCCCCGGAGGTCCTGCCCGAGGCGGTGCAGCGCGTCCTCTATCTCGATTGCGATCTGATCGTGCTCGACGATGTGGCCAAGATCCTGAGCATCGATCTCCAAGGCAGGGCCGTGGCGGCGGCGCCCGATCTCGGATGGAAGGATGCCGCGCAGGCGGCGCGGTTCCGCACCCTCGGCATCCCGCTCGACCGGCCTTATGTGAATTCCGGCGTTCTGCTGATGGACCTCGGCCGCTGGCGCCGGGACGGGCTGTCGCAGAAGCTGTTCGACTATGTCGCGCGCCACGGCTCGCTGCTGCTGCGCCACGATCAGGACGCGCTCAACGCGGTGCTGGCCGACGATATCCATCTGCTCGACCGGCGGTGGAACCTGCAGGTGCTGCTGCTGAGCCCCTGGGCGAAGCGGGCCTTGCCGGAGGATCGGCAGGCCACGGTCGCGGCCCGGCGCGATCCGGCGATCCTGCATTTCTCGACGGCCGAGAAACCGTGGAACTTCCGCGTCTGGACGCGGCGGAGAGAGCTTTATTTCCGGTTCCGTGCGCGCACGCCCTGGAGCCGCGCCGTGCCCGAGGGGCTGAGTGCCGCGCAGGCCTGGGAATATGATCTGGCGCGCAGGCTGCTGCGCCTCGGCCTCGACCTCTATCTTCTGCGGGGCGCGGCCCTGCGCCTGCGCAGGATCCTTCTGGCACGCATGGAGCGCGGGCGGACCTGGCCGGGCGCCGCACGGAGGCCGATGAACCGATGAGCAGCATCCGCAGGGGCATTCTCTTCTCGGCCGCCGACAAATATGCGTCGCAGATCCTGAGCCTCGTGACGCTGGCGATCATGTCGCGGATCCTGACGCCGGCGGAGACCGGCCTCTATCTCATCGCCAACAGCCTGATCCTGCTCGCCGACAATTTCCGCGCCTTCGGGGTCGGGATCTACATCGTGCAGGAGCGCGAGCTGGACCGGCAGGCGGTGCGGGCGGGCTTCACCGTGACGCTCGTCATCTCCTACGGGATCGGCCTCGCGATCTGGCTGTCGGCCGAGCTTCTCGCCGCCTTCTACGACAATGGGGAGATCGCCCATCTGCTGCGGCTGGCGGCGCTGGCCTTCGCGGCGATCCCCTTCGGCGCGCCGATCCTCGCGCTCCTGCAGCGCGACTTGGCCTTCCCGACCCTCGCCGGGCTCAACGTGACGGCGGGCTTCGTGGGCTTTCTCGTCACCATCGGGCTGGGCTTCGCGGGCACGGGGCCTGCGAGCTATGTCTGGGGCTATGTGGCGAGCAGCGTCACGGTGGCGGTGCTGGCCTTCGCGCTCCGGCCCGAGCCCTGGATCTACCGGCCGACCCTCGCAGGCTCGCGCCGGGTGCTGGCCTTCGGCATGACCTGCTCGGCGGTGACGCTGCTCAACATGGCCTACGAGATGCTGCCGCGCCTCGCCTTCGGAAAGATCCTGGGCTTCGCCGCCGTCGGCCTCTACGGCCGGGCGCAGACCGTCTGCCAGCTGCCCGACCGGGTGATCGCCTCGGCGCTGCATCCCGTGGTGCTGCCCGCCATGGCCGCCGAGGTGCGCGCCGAGCGCGACCTGAAGCCCGCCTATCTGCGGGGCCTCACGCTCATGTCCTCGGTCCAGTGGCCGGCGCTGATCCTGCTCGCGCTGCTGGCCGATCCGGTGGTGCGGCTCCTCCTCGGTGCGCAATGGACCGAGGCCGCGCCGCTGGTGCGCATCGTCGCGCTCGGCAACATGGTGCTCGCCCCGGCCTTCCTGACCTTCCCGGTCCTCGTGGCCACCGGGCGCATCCGCGACACGCTGACCTCGAGCCTCATCAGCCTGCCGCCCGCCGCCGCGATCACCATCGGCTCGGCGCAGTTCGGGCTGACGGCGGTGGCCTGCAGCATCTTCGTCACCGCGCCGCTGCTGATGGGCGTCTCGCTGGTCTTCGTGCGGCGCGCGATCGGCCTCGGCTGGGGCGAGATCTTGCGGAGCCTGCGGCCGAGCCTCGGGGTCGCCGCCGCCACCGCCGCCGTCCCCGCCTGCGTCGTGCTCCTGTCGCCGAACAGCCTCGATCTGCAATGGGGCGAGGCGGCGCTGGCCTTCGCGGGGGGGGTGGCGGGCGGCCTGATCGCCCTTCTGGCGGGCCACCATCCCGCGCGGGACGAGCTCCTCACGGTGGCGCGCATGGCATCCCGCTTCCTCTCGCGGACAAGAATCAGCAGGAGCGAGACCTGAGCGAGGCTGCTTCCCGCGCCGGTTGACAGCCGTCAACCGGGCCTCCGCTGCGTGAGAACCTGTCGCAGGAAGGCCGCTCACACGCCATTTGCCGAGGATCTGAGCAAAAGACTGCCCAACCGGCGGCCCGCTCCGGCAGGGTTCCGCGCCTGCGACTCCGACCGTCTGGCCCTGCAAAGGAGCGCAGGCTAAACGCGTCGCCGGGATCGGAAGCTCTTGCCATGACGCTCTGCGGCCAGCGGAGCGCGGGTTGCTCGTGCAACCGGAGGGAGCGCTGATCCGGCATGGAGCTCTGTGCGAGCCCGTGTCGTTGCGTGGTCTGTCAGGGGGCATGAGGTCTTGCAGGTTTGGTTGGTCGCATGACGCATGGCATTCGCCCGAGCGGACGGGTCGGTCCCGTTCCGCCGCAGCCCGGCGCGGCCGGGAGGCGCTGGCCCTGGACGGCCGAAGCTCGGCTCACCCGACAGCTGCGCTCCGAAACCCCGAGCGACCGGATCTTCGCCGCATCCTGCGTCTGCGGACATAATGTGCTGAAGATCCTCGCGCTTCTGCGGGCGCTTCTCGCAGCGATCCTCGCGGTCTTCCTGTCCATCCTCCGGCTGAGCCCCCGCGTGGCCATGCCGTGACCTGACCGCAGCGCGCACAAGGCCCTTCTCGACCGTCACACCCGAGCCCTGCTTCACCCGCGAGAGATCCCGCCTGCGGGACCGGGCTTGGTTTGACTTCGAGACACAATCACGAAGCGACTAAATCCATCCTTAACTCAGCCGTCGCAAGCATGAGCCGCAAGACATGTGCGGCCATGGCGATGTGCCCTCCACCACAGGAGAGACTGATGACGACGTACTACGTCGCGACGAACGGCAACAACAACGGCAACGGCAGCTCGGGGTCGCCCTGGGCCAGCATCAACTTCGCAATGAGCCACGACCTCCGTCCCGGGGATGAGGTGGTCGTCCGCGCCGGCACCTACCGCGAGTCCGTCACGATCAATCACGGCGGCTCGGCGGCCGGCGACGTGACGCTCCGCTCCGAGGTCGAGGGCGGCGCCCTCATCCGGCCGCCGGCGGGCGCCTGGAACGGCATCTATGTCTGGGACAGCTATGTCACCATCGACGGGTTCGACATCGGCGGCGCACCGGGCGACGGGATCGAGGGCAACGATGTCCACCACATCACCGTCCGCAACAACACGGTCCACGGCAGCGGCGAGTCCGGCATCCAGTTCAACTGGTCCGAATTCCTGAAGATCGAAGGCAACACGACCTACGACAACGCCAAGAGCGGGTGGTTCTCGGGCATCTCCGTCTACGAGAACCGCAACATCTCGGGCGATACCACGACCGAAGGCTACCGCACCATCATCCGCAACAACGTGTCCTACGACAACGTGACCAAGGGCGGGGCGCATACCGACGGCAACGGCATCATCATCGACGACTTCCACAATGGCCAGACCACCGGCCATCCGAACTACACCTACCCGACGCTGGTCGAGAACAACCTCGTCTATGACAATGGCGGCAAGGGCATTGCTGTCCACTGGAGCGACAATGTCACGGTCCGCAACAACACCGCCTATCACAACAACCAGGACAATGCGAACGACGGCACCTGGCGCGGCGAGCTGAGCAACCAGGATTCCAACAACACGATCTGGGTGAACAACATCGCGGTGGCGGATCCGTCGGTCAATTCGAACAATACGGCCATCGGCTTCTACGGGTCGAACAAGGGCGTCGTCTGGGCGAACAACCTGACCTACAACGGGCGCGCGGGCGATGCCTCGCTGAAGCTCGAGGGCGGCAACAACCCCGCGCCGACCGCGGCCAACGGCAACCTGCTGGGCATCAATCCCGGCTTCGCCAATCCCGCCGCCGGCGATTTCACCCTGACCTCCGGGTCGAAGGCGGTGGATGCGGGCACGACCAAATACGGCCTCGCCACCACGGATCTCGACGGCGACGGGCGCGTTCAGGGCGTGGTCGACCTGGGCGCCTTCGAATGGGGGTCCGGCTCGGGCTCGCAACCCCAACCGCAGCCCAATGCCGCGCCGGTCGCCAATGACGACACCGGCTTCTCGACCACCTCGGATGCGGCGCTGTCCATCGCCACCTCGCGGCTTCTGTCGAACGACACGGATGCCAACGGCGACAGCCTCTCGATCGCCTCGGTGGGCCAGGCCACGCACGGCACGGTCAAGCTGAACACCAACGGCACGGTGACCTTCACGCCCGAGGCCGGCTACAAGGGGGCGGCGACCTTCTCCTACACCGTCTCCGACGGCAAGGGCGGCAGCGACGCGGCTCTGGTCACGCTCGACATCAAGGCTCCGCCGGTGGTCACGCCCACGAACACCGCGCCCGATGCCCGGGACGATGCGGGCTTCAGCACCGTCACCGGCAAGCCGGTCTCGATCAAGGTGGCGGACCTGCTGAAGAATGACGTCGATGCCAATGGCGACAGCCTGACGGTCACCGGGGTCGGTTCGGCCAGCCACGGCACCGTCAAGCTCAACACGGACGGCACCGTGACCTTCACGCCGGAGGCCGGCTACAAGGGCGCGGCGAGCTTCACCTACGACGTGTCCGACGGCAAGGGCGGCACCGACCGGGCCAATGTGGCCATCGACGTGGCTGCGGCGCCGGTGGCCAACGATCCCACCACCTACAGCTTCTGGGATGGGGCCGCCCAGCCCAAGGTGGCCTCGTTCCGGGACTATCACGCCGTCGAGCTCGGGATGAAGTTCGTGGCGGACGTGCCCTCCGAGATGGAGGCCATGCGCATCTATGTGGGCTCGCGCTACAACGGCATCGAGTCCGTCACGCTGCGGACGGCCGATGGCAAGGTGGTGGCGACCCAGTCGGTGGACGGGCTGACCGGCACCGGCTGGCAGGAGATCGCCTTCGACACGCCGGTCCAGCTTCAGGCGGGGCAGACCTACGTCGCCTCCTACTTCACCTCGACCGGTCGCTACTCCTACAGCGACTATTATTTCACCAAATCCACGGATGCGGGCCCGATCTCGGTCGGGGCGAACGCGGGTGTCTTCTCCTATGCCGACAAGAGCACCCTGCCCACGTCGAGCTATCACGGGAACAACTACTGGATCGACGTGGTGGTGGATCCGATCGAGGGCGGCACGACGCTGAAGTCGGACGCGGCGGCAGGCAGCACGGCGCCGCAGTTCCTCGAATCCGCGAATGCGGTGATCGGCGAATCCGGCGTGGTGAAGGTGGATCAGGCGACGGCCGACGGCTGGCACAGCGTCCGCTTCGCCGAAGCGCTCGACGCGCCCTCCGTTGTCATGAGCGCCATGTCGGGCGGTGACGAGGCCTTCACGGTGCGCGTCCGCAATGTGACCGACAAGGGCTTCCAGTATCAGATCGACGAGTGGGACCATCAGGACGGTCGCCACGGCGTCGAGACGCTGGGCTGGATGGCGGTCGAGAACGGCACGCACCAGCTGGCCGACGGCCGGACCATCGTGGCGGGCAGCGGCCAGGCTTCGGGCACGGCGGGCCGGATCGACTTCGGCGACCACAGCTTCAAGAAGGCGCCCGTCGTCCTCGCGCAGGTGACGGGCGACCGGAACGATTTCGCGGTCAATGACCGGATCGAGAAGGTGGGCGCCGAGGGCTTCGGCCTCCGGCTGGAGCAGCAGGAGGCCCGGACGGGCGCCATCGCGGGCGAGTCGGTGGCCTGGATCGCCATCGACCGCGGCGCGGCGGGCGAAGGCACGCCGCTTGCCGGCACGACCGGCACCGGCGTGACGCATCAGCCGCATGCGCTGGATCTGGGCGCAGCCTTCGCGGGCGAGGAATTCGTGTTCCTCACCGACATGCAGACCCGCAATGGCGCGGACAGCGCGACGGTCGGCGTCACCGACCTCTCGGGCGAGCTGGCCACGATCCTGATCGCCGAGGAAAGCTCGCGCGACGCAGAGACCCAGCATGTGGCCGAGGACGTGGGCTATCTCGGCCTGCAGATCGGCCAGATCTTCGGCCACGAGGCTAATGACCTGCTGATCGCCTGATCCGCAGATCCCCATCGGGGCGGCCCGGTGCCGCCCCGACGATTCTGCCCGCGACGCGGCAGACCGAGGCGCCCCGCCTGCGGCGGGACGACGCCCTTCGGATCTCTTTCCGACAAATTGCAGTTCCGCCGAAAGGGGAGGGCGCAGGCCTCTCCCCTCTGTCGTTTGTGATGAAGGGCAATGGCCGATTGGCCGGGTTCTCCGGGAAGCCCGAACGGCTACACTGAGCCCAGTTCATTCGCCCATGGCTTTTCAATCTGGCTCCGGCCCGACGTTCGGAGGAGTGATCTTTGCCGATCAGGAATTGTGACATTGCCCCCGACGCCAAGGTCTTTCAGCCCGACCTCGTCAATCTTTACGGGTGCCGCATCGGGTCCGAGACCCGGATAGGCCCCTTCGTCGAGATCCAGGGCGGCTGCACGGTGGGTGCCCGCTGCAAGATCTCGTCGCACAGCTTCCTGTGCGAGGGCGTGACGCTCGAGGACGAGGTCTTCGTGGGCCACGGCGTCATGTTCACCAACGACATCTTCCCCGAGAGCACCAACCCCGACGGCAGCCTGAAGTCGGGCGACGACTGGAGCTGCGAGGCGGTGCTCGTGCGCCGCGGCGCCTCGCTCGGCTCGAACGCCACCATCCTCGGCGGCGTCACCATCGGAGCGGGCGCCCTCGTGGGCGCCGGGGCGGTCGTGACGCGGGACGTGCCGGACCATGCCATCGTCGTGGGCGTCCCCGCCCGCGTCATCGGCGACGTGCGCGACCGGAAGGCCGCCGGGGCCGCGGAAGCAACCATTGCCACTCTTGCGAGGTCGAGATGATCGGGATCGGAATTGCGGGTTACGGATACTGGGGCCCCAACCTCGCGCGGGCGGTGGCCGATACGGGCGCAGCCCGGGTCGAGATGGTGGCCGACATGTCGGAGGCCGCCCGCGGGCGGGCGGCGCTGCGCCATCCCTCGGCGCGGCTGACGGGCGACCTTCTCGAGATGATCCAGGATCCGAAGGTCGATGCGGTGATGATCGCGACGCCGGTCCACACCCACTACGACCTGGCGATGGCGGCGCTGCGGGCGGGCAAGCATGTGCTTGTCGAGAAGCCGCTGACCGACTGCCCGGTCAAGGCCGCGCGGCTGGTCGAGGAGGCCGCACGCCGCGGCCTCACGCTGATGGTCGATCACACCTTCATCTATACCGGCGCGGTCCAGACGATCTCGGACCTCGTGGGCCGCGGCGAGCTGGGGGAGATCTACTACTACGACTCGACCCGGGTGAACCTCGGGCTGTTCCAGAGCGACGTGAACGTGATCTGGGACCTCGCGGTGCATGATTTCGCGATCATGGACCATCTGATCCCCTCGCGCCCGGTGGCGATCTCGGCCAGCGCCGCGAGCTTCGTGTCGAACAGCCCCGAAAACATGGCCCACCTGACCGTCTATTACGAGTGCGGCGCCATGGCCCATCTGAACGTCAACTGGCTCGCCCCGGTGAAGATCCGCCAGACGCTGATCGGCGGCAGCCGCAAGATGGTGATCTACGACGACATGCAGACCAGCGAGAAGGTCAAGATCTACGACCGCGGCGCGACCCGCAAGCCCGGCACCTACGAGCATCTCGTCTCCTACCGGCTGGGCGACATGTATGCGCCCGCCCTCTCCAGCAAGGAGGCGTTGCTCAGCATGGCGCAGGAGTTCCTGCGCTGCATCGAGACCGGTGCCGTGCCGCTCACCGACGGCCGCAACGGACAGCGCGTCGTGGAAATGCTGGCCGCGGCCTCGCGCTCGACCGAGATGCGCGGCCATCCCGTTGATCTCGTTGGACTGAAGGTGGCGTCATGATCCCGTTGCTCGACCTCAAGCGGCAATATGCCGTCCTCGGCCCCGAGATCGAGGAGCGCGTCTGTGCCGTCCTGCGCAGCGGCGGCTATGTGCTGGGCCGCCCTGTCGAGGCCTTCGAGGAGGCCTTCGCGCGGTACTGCGGCACCCGCGAGGCGATCGCGGTGAACACCGGCACCTCGGCGCTGCATCTGGCGCTCCTCGCGCTGGGCATCGGCCCGGGGGACGAGGTCATCACCGTGCCCACCACCTTCGTGGCGACGGTGGCGGCGATCCTCTATGCCGGTGCGCGTCCGGTGCTGGTCGATGTCGATCCCCGGACCCTCACGATGGATCCGGCCCGGATCGAGGCTGCGATCACGCCCCGCACCAAGGCCATCATGCCGGTCCATTTCCACGGCCGGCTGGCGGACATGGAGGGGATCCTCGCGGTGGCGCGCGCCCACGGGCTGCGCGTGGTCGAGGATGCGGCCCAAGCCCATGGCGCCGAGCGCGGCGGGTTGCGCGCGGGCGCCTTCGGCGACATCGGCTGCTTCAGCTTCTACCCGGGCAAGAACCTCGGGGCGGCGGGCGAGGGCGGCGCGGTGGCCACGAACGATCCCGAGCTCGCGGCCCGGGTGCGCCAGCTGCGCGACTGGGGGCAGAGCGAGCGCTATGTCCATACGATGAAGGGCTTCAACTTCCGCATGGATGCGATCCAGGGCGCGGTGCTTGGGGTGAAGCTTCCCCATCTCGACGGCTGGAACGCGGCGCGGCGGCGGGTGGCGAATGCCTACGAGGCCGGTCTGGCGGCGGGGCTGGTGCGCGCGGCGGGGCCCTTCGGCGCGGATCACGTCTGCCATGTCTATGCGCTCGAGACCGAGGATCGCCCGGGCCTGATGGCGGCGCTTGCGGCGGCGGGCGTGGGCTGCGGCATCCACTATCCGGTGCCGGTCCATCTCCAGCCCGCCTATGCCGATCTCGGTTACGCGGCCGGAAGTTTCCCGATTGCGGAACTTTATGCCACGCGCACCCTCTCGCTGCCGATCTTCCCCGAGATGACGGACGAGGAGATCGGCCGCGTGATCGAGGCGGTGAATGCCCATGTCGCGCCCGAAGCGGCGCCCGAAGCCAAGGAGTTCGCGCTGTGACCGAGACTTCCAGCCTCGCCGGAAAACGCATCCTCGTGACGGGCGGCAGCGGCTTCGTGGGGTCGCATATCGTCGACCTGCTGCTCGCCGAAGGCTGCGCCGAGGTGGCCGTGATCGACAACATGGTCCGCGGTCGGCCCGAGAATCTTGCCGGGGCGCTGGGCGATCCGCGCCTCAGGCTCGTGACCGGCGACATCCGCGACCGGGCGCTGAGGGAGAGCCTCGTCGAGGGCCGCGACATCGTGTTCCATCAGGCGGCGCTGCGCATCACCCATTGCGCGGCCGAGCCGGACGAGGCCATGTCGGTCATGGTGCAGGCGACCTACGACCTGCTGCAGGACTGCGTGCGCCACAAGGTGGGCAAGGTGGTCATGGCCTCCTCGGCCTCGATCTACGGCCTCGCGCCGCATTTCCCGACGCCCGAGAGCGATCCGCCCTACGACAACCGCACCCTCTATGGCGCGGCCAAGAGCTTCGGCGAGGGGCTGCTGCGGTCCTTCAACGACATGTACGGGCTGAACTACGTCGCGCTGCGCTATTTCAACGTCTACGGGCCGCGGATGGACCTGCACGGGCGCTACACCGAGGTGATGGTGCGCTGGATGGAGCGTCTGGCGCGGGGCGAGGCGCCCATCGTGTTCGGCGACGGGCTGCAGACGATGGACATGATCGACGTGCGCGACGTGGCGCGGGCGAATATCCTTGCGGCGAAGGCGGCGGCGACGGACACGGTCTTCAACATCGGCAGCGGCACCGAGACCTCGCTGCTGCAGCTCGCCCGGCTGCTGGGCGAGGGGATGGGGCGGCCGGATCTCGTGCCGGAACATGCGCCGGAACGGTCGGTCAATCCGGTGCCGCGGCGGCTCGCCTCGGTCTCGGCCGCGGCCGAGCAGCTGGGCTTCACCGCCGCCATCCCGCCCGAGCGGGGGCTGCGCGACCTGATCGCCTGGTGGCGCGGCGAGACCGCCCCTGTGCATGAGGCCGCCGAATGATCCCGATCGCAAAGCCGCTGGTCGGCGAGGAAGAGGGCGAGGCCGCGCGGGCGGCCGTCCTGTCCGGCTGGGTGTCGCAGGGGCCGCAGGTGGCGGCCTTCGAGGCGGAATTCGCGGCCTTCGTCGGCGCGGACCATGCCTGCGCCGTCTCGAACTGCACGACGGCGCTGCATCTGGCGCTGCTCGCGGTGGGCGTGGGGCCGGGCGACGAGGTGGTGACGGTCAGCCATTCCTTCATCGCGGGCGCCAATGCGATCCGCCAGTGCGGCGGCGTGCCGGTCTTCGTCGATATCGAGGCGGGCGGCTACAACATCGACCCCGTGTCGGTGGCCGCCGCGCTGACGCCGCGCACGAAGGCCATCCTCTGCGTCCACCAGATCGGGATGCCGTGCGACATGGAGGCGATCCTGAGGATCGCCCGTGCGGCCGGCGTGGCGGTGGTCGAGGATGCGGCCTGCGGCATCGGCTCGGAGATCCGGGTGGGCGAGGTCTGGCAGCGCATCGGGCGGCCGATGGGCGACGTGGTCTGCTTCTCCTTCCACCCGCGCAAGGTCATCACGACCGGCGAGGGCGGGATGCTGACCACGAACAGCGCCGAGCACGACGCCCGGTTCCGCCTCTGGCGCCAGCATGGCATGTCGGTCTCGGATCGCGCCCGTCATGCGAGCGCGACGGTGGTCTTCGAGGATTACCCCGTCCGCGGCTACAATTACCGGATGACCGACATGCAGGCGGCCATCGGCCGCGTGCAGCTGACGCGGCTGCCCGCCATCGTGGCCCGGCGGAGAGAGCTCGCACGGCGCTACGATGCCGCTCTGGCCGGGATCGAGGGCGTGACCCCACCGCACGAGCCGGACTGGGCGCGCTCGAACTGGCAGAGCTACTGCATCCGGCTGGGCGAGGGTGTCGAGCAGGTGCCGGTGATGCAGGCGATGCTCGATGCGGGCGTGGCCACGCGGCGCGGCATCATGAACATGCATCAGGAGGCGGCGCAGGCCGATGTGCCGAGGCCGCATCCGCTGGCCCGGTCCGAGGCGGCGCGTGACCGCTGCATTCTCCTGCCGCTCTATGCGCAGATGACCGAAGAGGAGCAGGATCAGGTGATCGCCGCCCTGCGGGCCGCGCTCGACACCACCCGCCGCGGCCGCTCCGACGAGACCCGGTCTCTGGAAACCCATACGGCTGCCTGACCCTGGCCGCGCCCTGCGGGGCGCGGCTTCTTTCTCGCTCGATCCCGACCCGTCCCCAGCCCGCGGCCCCGGTGGCCTGCGGGCCTTGCCTATTCCGGCGCCGTCTGCGCGCAGCTGCCGCGGCGCCTTCTTCTCCGGCCCTCGCAGGGTGAAGCGCCTGCTCGCCGGTACCGGCTCTGGCGGGCGCGGTGACGGCCGTGGCCGGCGCTGGTTCGTGAGGGTGCCGAGGCGAAGTCTCGGGTGCGGAGCCTGAGAGGGGGGCCTCCGACCTGTGCCCCCAGACAGGATGTCGGCCGGTTGGCTGGAACAGGCACGAGCTCCGCCGCGCGCCGGCGCGGCAGGGCTCGCAGGTGGCTTCAGCGCGCGCGGCCTGCGCCGCGGTGGAAGCTGCTCAGGGTCCGGGCGAGGGGCCCGCCGTCGCGGAAGCCATAGAGGGCCTGCCGTTGCAGGTTCACCCGGTTGATGACCGCGAAGACATCGCCCTCGCGCCCGAGCGTCAGCCGCTGGACCGCCGCCTCGACCGCATCGGGATCCGTCCGGCCCCATTCGACGACGAGGAGCGCCGTCTCGACCAGATCGGCAAGGCTCGCCGTATCGACGGTGGCGAGCGCGGGCGGCGTGTCGAGGATCACGATCTGGCCGGCGTCGCGGGCCATCTGCAGCAGCGCCATCATCTTCTGCCGGTCAAGGCGGGCCGCGCCGAGCTGGCTGCCGCAGGGCAGGAGGTCGATGCCGGGGGCCACCTCGTGGCGGATCACCTCGGAGAGCGGCTGCGCGCCCCGGAGATAATCCGAGAGGCCGAACCCCGGCTCCAGCCCGAAGAGCCGATGCATGTTGCCCTGCCGCAGATCCGCATCCACCAGCAGGACCTTCTGGCCCGAGGCCGCCATCTCGGCCGCGAGGGCGGCGGCGACGGTGGTCTTGCCCTCGCCCGGCAGGGCGGAACTCACGAGGATGTTGCCCAGATGCTGCCGCCGGGCGTGACTGAGGCTGATGACCACCGCCCGGACCGCATCGGCAAACACGCCTTCGGGCTGCCACCACCCGAGCGGGCCGGTCGGCGCGCCGCGGCTGCGGGGCAGCTGCGGCACGATCCCCGTCGGCACCACGCGGCGGATGCGGCGCAGATGCTCGGCGCTGCGGACCTTGGTGTCGAGGATTTCGAGCGCGAATACGGCCGTCACCGCCGCGATGGCGCTGCCGATCATGGCGGCGACGAGGTAGAAGGCTTTGCCGCGCCCGTCCGCGTTCAGCGGCACCGAGGCGGGCGTCAGCACCGACACCTCCGTCACGTTCTGCCGCGAGCTGGAGAGGAGGAGCCGCTGCTGCTGCAGCGCCGCCGCCAGCGCAAGCTGTTCCTGGCTCGCCTCGTTCTCGAGGCGGGCGAGCTCGGCCTGCGCCTCCTTCTGCCGGGCGAGCGTGTCGCGCGCCCTCTCGAGCTCTTCGAGGTTCGCGGCCTCCTCCGCCTTCAGCGACGAGATGCGCCGCGTGAGGGCCAGGATCTCGGACGAGACCTCGAAGCGCATCTGGCTCTCGATCTCGGCGATCCGCTCGCGGACGTCGCGGACCTTCGAATGGTTCTCGCCGAACTGGGTCTGGAGCCGCTCCAGCTCGGCCCGCGCGGCCTCGAGCTGGATGCCGAGCTGCGGCTTGGCCTCGGGCCCGCTGTCGCCGGATTGGCCGACCACCACGCCGTCGGCCTTCAGATCCTCGAGGCTGCGCTCTGCCGCTCCGATGTCGTGGCGGATGGCGATGCGCCGTTCGCTGAGGCTCGCGATGGCGGTGTCGATGCCGAGGGCGCTCGGCGAGGAGAGGTCGGGCTGGTTCCGCCGGGTGGCCACGGCCTCGAGCGCCGCATTGAGCCGCTGGCTCTGCTCTTCGATCCGCACCGCGAGCCAGCGCAGGTTGGCCTCCAGCTCGCCCTGATGCTGGCGCTCGCGCGCCTTCAGGTAGGTGCGGATGACCGCGTTCGGCACCGCCGCGGCAATCGACGCATCCTCGGAGCTGAAGCCGATGTTGACGACGTCGGAGTTGCCCTTCTGGAACACCGTGAGCCGGGCCATGTAGGCCGGGATGACGAGCCGCAGGTCGTCGCGCCGGGTCGCACGAACGGGCGGATCGGCGTCGAACCAGCTCCGCACGGCATTGATCGCCTGCCGGGACAGCGAGGGCTCGCGCAGGGCCGCGTTGAATTCCGGCAGCTTGTCGAGGCCGACCTCGCGGATGACCTCGGCGCTGATGTCGCGCGACACGAAGCGCTCGATCTCGGTGCTGAGGTTCAGCGGCTTCTGCTCGGCCCCGTCGACGGCCCCGAGGCCCGCGCTCGGCGGATCGCGCATCAGCACCCGCGCCTGCGCGGTGAAGCTGCGCTTCATGTCGAGGATCGGTCCCGTCAGCAGGGCCATCAGCCCCACGAAGACGAGGGCCGCCACCGGCAGCCTGCGGCGGATGATGCGGAACAGCGCCTGAACGTCCAGCCATTCCTCCTGGGCCGGCGCGGGCACCGGCAGCGGGATCGGCGTCGGCTGCGACCGAAGCGCCAACGCGACTTTCTGAGCCTGACTCACGGTCGTTGTCCTTCCCCTGCGGAGCCGGGAGCGCGCTCGGCTCCGATCGCCGCATAGAGGCGATCGAGCTGCCGTCCGTAGGCCGCCATGCTGAAATCCGATAGGAACCGCGCCCGCGCGCGGGCGCCGAGGGCGCGGCGCAGCTCGGGTGCGCTGAGAAGCCGGTCGAGCGCCTCGGCCAGCGCCTGCACGTCGCCGGGCTTCACGAAGAGCCCGCTGTCCCCGTCGCGCAGCACCTCGGGATGCGAGCCGACGGGCGTGGTCACGACGGCGAGACCGTGGGCCATGCCTTCCAGCACCGCCATCGACATGCCTTCGGCGTGCGAGGGCAGCACGAGGATATCGGCCTGCCGGCACAGGGCCTCGGTGGCCGGGCGGTCGAGCCAGCCCGGCATTTCGATCCGGCCGGCCAGACCGAGGGCCTCGGCCTGACGGCGGTAGTCCTCGACCGGGCCGTCGCCCGCCAGCACCGCCCGCCAGGGCAGCGAGGCCATGCCCGGACGGGCCAGCGCCTGAAGCAGTTCGGGCACGCCCTTGCGCTCGCTCAGGCGGCCGAGAAAGAGGATGCAGGGCGGCCCGGGGGGCGGGGCGGGCCGCTCGCCCGGATCGGGCACCGCATTGTGCAGGACCACGACGCGGTGGGGATCGGCCTGAAGCCTCTGCACCGCGAGGCGGCGGTCCGGGTCGCCCAGCACCACCGCCGCGTCGGCGCCGGCGAACATGGCGCGCACCAGACTCCGCTGCCAGCCCGGCCGCGCCTCGTAGTCGGCGGCATAATGGTAATCGTGCAGATGCAGCACATGGCGGCATCCGAGGGTGCGCGCCCAGCCGCAGAGCAGGATTTTGCGGACCGTGCTGCCGCGTCCGGCCATGTGGATATGGGCGATCCGGTCGGGCGCCGTCGCCCGGTCGAGCGCCATGCGCCCCATCGCGCCCGCGAACCGCAGGGCCGAACGGGGGGAGAGGCGCTCGCCGCGGGTGTCGGTGACGAGATGCCGCTCGCCGCGCCGCGCCGCCTCATCCACCACATAGCCGATCAGCCGGCCGATGCCGCCGCCATGCTCGCGCCCGCCCGGCCCGTAGTGGCGGGCGATGACCGGATCACCCTGCATCGGCGTGCCTTTCTGCGGGGCTGCGGGCAATCCGGCGGTAGAGCGCCGCGGCACGGGCGCCCACCGCCTCGGGCCGGTTGTCGCCCTCGGCGAAGGCGCGGGCCTGTTGGCCCAGGAAGGTGCGCATCTCGGGCTGGCGCGCCAGACGCTCCAGCGCATCGGCGAAGGAGTGGGGATCGTCGGGCGGCACCACGAGCCCAAGGCCCCGTCCGCGCACGGTGCGGCCGAGTTCGCCCACATCCGTCGCCACCACCGGCTTGCCGAAGGTGCCCGCCACATGCAGCACGCCGCTCTGCGACGCCTCGGAGTAGGGCAGCGCCACCACATCCGCCTCGAGGAACAGCCGGGCCACCTCCTCGTCCTCGATGAAGCGGTTGCGGATGTCGTAGCAGGCGGGCCGGCCCATCTCGGAGGCGAGGCTCTGCGGATCGTCCCCGCGTCCGGCGACGATCACCCGCAGGTCGGGCAGCCGGTCGCGCAGCAGCGCCTCGGCGCGCACCAGCGTGCCGAAGCCCTTGTAGGCATAGATCCGGCCGAAGAGCAGCACGGTGAAGGGCCTGTGCCCCTCGGGCCGGGTCAGGCCCGCGCGACGGGCCAGCGCGGCATAGCGCGGAATGGCGGGATGCGAGATCGCATGGACCCGGTCGGCGGGCTTGCCGAAACGCTCCATCGCGGCGGACTTCAGCGCCTCGCCATGAACGAAGAGATGGTCCGACTGCCGCGCCATCAGCGAGGTGGACCATGGCGGCAGCACGGCCGTCTCACGGTCGCCGGGATGGACCTGCACATCGTGGACGGTGGTGACGAGCGGCACGCGGCGCCAGAGCGGCGCGGCGAGATTGAGCCAGAGCGTGTTGTTCGACAGCAGATGAACGAGGGACGGACGCTCGCGCCACATGAGCCGCGACAGGGTGGCGAGAAGCCCGAGGTTCGCGAGGCTGCGGTGGCGCGGCCAGTCGAGGAGGCGCAGATCCACCTCGGGCGCGACCCATTGCGCGAGGCGGCCGTATTGCCGTTCGGGCACGCAGAGCATCACCGGATGATGCGCGGCAAGGCCGTTGGCATAGGAGATCGTGTAATCCTCGAGCTCGGTCACGAGCAGCATGGCGGGGCCGGGCCGCCGCATCGGCCCGGCCCGTCGCGCCGTGGCGAAGCCGGGGCCGGCGGACCGGGGATCGGGGCCGGTGTCCATCATTGACCGAGCTCCGCCGTCTTCGTGTCCTTAAGGGTGCGGTAGCTCACCTCCAGCACATCGCCCGGCCGGAGCGGGGTGCTCATCTCGGCCACGACCGTCTCCTCGCGTCCGTCCGTGTCGCGGTGGATGCGCAGCACCGGCTCGACCTCTTCCAGCCGGTTCGCGTCGGTCAGCGAGATGCCCTTGGCGAGGATCTGCGACGTCAGAAGCTCGGCCTCCTGCTCGAGCTTGGTGCGTTCGATCACCGCGTCGCGCAGGTCGCTTTCCAGCTTGACCTTCCGCTTCTGGTCGGTGGCCGCCAGCTCGTAGGCCAGCGTCTCCTTGTCCTGCTGCGACCGGGCGATGTAGGCCTTGAGTTCGAGGATGTCCCGGCCCAGCCGCGCTTCCTCGCGCTCGAGCGCACTGAGCCGGGTGAGCGGCATGGCGCCCTTCTCGGCCAGAGCGCGGGCCGATGTCACCTCCTTCTGCTGCAGCGTCCGTTCCCGCTCCAGATATTTGGCCTGCTCCTGGAGCACGCCGAGCAGGAAATCGGTGAGGCCCAGCAAATCCTTCATGTGGACCTGCTCACGGTCGTGGAGATCGAGGCTGCCCTCGAGGAGCCCGCGGTCGAGGTTCTGGATCTCGCTGGCCGAGGCGGGCGGCACGGCCGGATCGGCGTCGGTCTCCGCCGGGGCGTCGCGCTGGCCGTCGAGCTCGGCCTTGAGCCGGCCGATCCGGCTCTGCACCTCGAGCATGGCGAAAGAGCTCGCGCGCCATTGGGCATTGAGCTTCATCAGTTCCTCGGGCGGAACGCCGTTGGCATCCTCCGCGCGCGCAAGGCCGCCGGCCAGCGCCACTGCCTTCCGCACCGTCAGGCCGGGCTCGTAGGCGACCGCGCCGGGGGCCGCCACGACACCATCGACATAGATGCGCCGGTAGGCCGCGAATTCGACGATCACGGTCGGCTCGAGAATGATGTCCTGCGCCTTCAGCGCCCCTTCCACCGCCGCGCGCACCTGATCGAGGTCGAGCCCCGCGACCGCAATGCTGCCGAGGCGCGGCAGCATGATCCGCCCCGAGGCATCCACCCGCGCCTCGCGGTCGAGCGTCGTATCCTCGAGAACCGAGACCGCCAGCACGTCGCCGCTCTGGGCGAGAAGCGGCGGATCCGCCTCGGCGCGGGCATCGCGCGGGCCTGCGCTGCAGGCGAGAAGCAGGGCGAGGGTCGCCGCGATGGCGCGCCAGCCGGAGACGCCGGCGCTGCGGGCGACCTTCCGCCCTCCACGCGGCTTCGCAGAATCGGCCAGCAGGCACGTCGCTGACAAAATTGTCTGTGCGCTCAACCGAATACTCCCTGAATCAAAAACGGTTCGTGAAATCACTTCCTGTCGCGATGATCGGACGGACAGCGTCGAAACCGAAGCCATCCAATCGGCTCAGGCCATGGAAGAGGGCTCAGCCCTTCGCCGTACCGTGATGTCGAATGGCGGAAGACCTCTGCCTCTTTGCATGGGTCGCGACGACGATGCGTCAGGTTCCCAAGCCCGCCCCGGGGGTGCGATCACGGTTCCATAGAGACGGATGGCTTTTCATCAGGGGGTCCGGTCGCCGATGCGTTCATCGTCGGGCAGGAGCGAGGCACGGGACCGGTCCGCCGGGCGGGCCGCGGCATGACCGGCGACGCTCTGGGCAAACCGCTCGGGTTGCAGGTCGAGTGGCGCACGCTCGAGATCGTGGCGGTCCTTCTCGCGCTGATGATCCAGACCGGCGCGGTGTCGGTCCTTCTGCTCGAGTCGGACGGCGGCCTCGGATCGGGCCCCCGGATGATCCTGCGGGCCATGGCGCTGCCGGGCTATGCGGTCACCCTCGTCATCCTCGCGCGCTACTATGTCCCGTTCCTCGCGCTCCTCCGGCAGAACCTGCCGATGGCCCTGTTTCTGGTCCTGCCGTTCCTCTCGGCCTTCTGGTCGATCGGGCCCTCGGTCACCCTGCGCCGGGCGATCGCCATCTTCTTCTCGATCCTGATGTGCTATGTCCTCGCCATCCGCTTCACGCCGCGGCAGTTCCTCGTGCTCTCGACGCTGGTGATCGCGGCGACGCTGATCCTCAGCCTCCTTGCCATCGTGGCGCTGCCGGGCCTCGCCTTCATGCCGCAGGGCCCCGAACTGCGCGGGGTCTTCGTCCACAAGAACGTGCTGGGCTGGTATGCGGCCTTCGGGCTGCTGCTGTCGGCCGCGCTCGGCGCCGACCGCACGCTCGGGCTGCGGCCCTTCGCGATCTCGGTCTTCGTCGCGGCGCTGGTCTGCCTGCTGCTCTCGCAGTCGGGCACGGCGCTCATCACCGCGGCGCTGGCGGTGGCCTTCACGGTCTTCTACGCGCTGCTGCGCCGGGCGCGCCCGCTCGGGCGCAGCTTTCTCACCCTGCTCGTGCTGCAGTCGACGGTGCTGTTTGCGGCCAGCGTGAACTCGTTCGTGCCCGCGCTGCTGGAGGGGATGGGCAAGGACGCCACCCTGACCGGGCGCGTGCCGCTCTGGGATCTGGTGGATCAGGCGATCCTGCGCCGGCCCGTGCTGGGCTACGGCTATCAGGCCTTCTGGAGCGAGGGCAGCGGCGAAGCCTGGGTGATCTGGACCAAGCTCGTCTGGATGGCGCCGCACGCCCACAACGGCTACCGCGACACGCTGCTGAGCCTCGGGCTCGTGGGGCTCGCGCTCCTCCTGGTCGTGATCGTGCGCGCCCTCCGGCAGGGCGCGGCCCTTCTGTCGCGCGAGCCGTCCGAGCCCTGGCTCGTGCTCAATGTCCTCGTGGCCGTCTTCCTCGTGATGAACATGACGGAGAGCCTGCTTCTGCAGCAGAACAACTTCCTCTTCATCCTGTTCGTCACGGCGGCCCTCATGTTCTCTAGACGGGAGACGCCGACATGACGTTCGACCTGCATGAGGCCGGTCCTGCCCCGGCCGCACCGCGGTCCTGGAAGGATCTGGTGCCCTCTTCCTTCCGTCTCGCGCAGCGGGCCTGGCGCTCGTGGCTGCGGGGCGAGCCCGAGCTGCATCTGGTGCCCGGCCTCTGCGATCCGGCGCGATGGTCGCTCGATGTGGGGGCCAACAACGGGGTCTATTCCTGGCACATGGCGCGGGCCTCGGCGGGGGTGATGGCCTTCGAGCCGCAGCCGCGGCATGTCCGGTTCCTGCGGCAGGCGCTGGGGGCGCCTGCCCGGGTCGAGCAGGTGGCGCTGTCGGATGCGGCGGGCGAGGTGCGCCTGCGGGTGCCGCGTGCGCGCATGGAGGACGGGCGCGCGACCATCGAGCCCTCGAACCGGCTGGCGGGCTTCGACTGCGACGAGATCCGGGTGCCCTGCCGCAGGCTCGACGATTACCGTCTGCCCGCGGTCGGGATGATCAAGATCGACGTCGAGGGCCACGAGCTGTCGGTGATCGAGGGCGCGCGGGAGCTTCTGGCGCGCGACCGGCCGAACCTTCTGATCGAGGCCGAGGAACGGCACCGGCCGCAGGCGGTGGCGAGCCTCTGCGCGCGTCTGCGGGAGCTGGGCTACGGGGCCTATCTCCTCGGCCCCGAAGGGCTCCGTCCCACGACCCCCGAGGCGGTGGCGGCGGCCGGGCAGAACAACCTCGTGTTCCTTCATGCGAGCCGCGCCGAGACGGTGCTCAGGCGCTGCCGTGGCCGCCGGGCCGGGCGCTGACATGCTTTGGCCGGAGGGGCGGGGCCAAGACCTCTCCGAAGGGTCAATCCGCTGCCCCGGGCACAGCCCGCACTCGGCCGATCGGAGGGCGCGACGCACAGGAAGGTCAGGCTGCGCCCGCGCGGCCGGACAGGAATAATGACGGTGCATTTCGAGCCGGCGGCTTCGCCCGCAGGCCCACAGAAGGATTGGTGAGGCATGATTTCCGAGGTTTCCCTCGCGGACCCGACCTTGGCGCAGGCACCCCCTCCGGGATGGGAAGGGGTGCGGCTGACCGCCCCCTCCCGGCATCCGGTGATCGGCGTGCCGGTCTCGGTCACCGATTATGACGAGGCCGTGGCGGCCACCCTGACGGCCGCCCGCGCCGGGGTGCCCTTCCTCGTCACCGCGCTGGCGGTGCATGGCGTGGTCGAGGCCTGCACGCGCCCCGACATGGGCCGCGCCATCGCGGGGTTCGACGTGGTGACGCCCGACGGGCAGCCCGTGCGCCATGCGCTGAACCTGCTGCAGGAGCGGCGGCTGCGCGACCGGGTCTATGGCCCGACGCTGATGCTGCGGCTCTGCGAGCAGGCCGTGCGCGAGGGGCTGCCGATCTATCTCTACGGCTCGACGGAAGCGGTCGTCGAGACACTCGCCGCGGCGCTTCAGGCGCGCTTTCCCGGCCTTATCGTGGCGGGGCGCGAACCTTCGGTCTTCCGCCCGCTCGAGCCGCAGGAGCGGCGCGCGCTGGGCGCCCGGATTCGGGCGAGCGGCGCGCGGCTGGTCTTCATCGGCCTCGGCTGCCCGCGGCAGGAGCTGTTCGCCTGGGAGAACCGCGACCTGATCGGCCTGCCGCAGATCTGCGTCGGCGCCGCCTTCGACTTCCACGCCGGCAACAAGCGCCAGGCGCCGCGCTGGATGCAGGACCTTTCGCTCGAATGGCTGTTCCGGCTCTCGCAGGAGCCGCGCCGCCTCTTCCGCAGATATGCCTACACCAACAGCGTGTTCCTCCTGGCGCTGGCCAGGCAGCTTCTGGGCACGCGCCGGATTTCGGAGGACAGGACTTGAAACGGATCTTGGTCACCGGCAGCGCGGGCCTGATCGGCTCGGAAGCCGCCCGTCATTACGATGCGCTCGGCCACGAGGTGGTGGGCGTCGACAACAACATGCGCCGCTCCTTCTTCGGGCCGGACGGCGACACCTCGTGGCAGCGCCAGCGGCTCGAGCAGAGCTGCAGCCGCTACCGCCACGCGGCCATCGACATCCGCGATCGGGCGGCGGTGACGCGGCTGTTCGAGGAGTTCCGCCCCGAGGCCATCGTCCATTGCGCGGCCCAGCCGAGCCACGATCTGGCGGCAAAGATCCCGTTCGACGATTTCGAGGTGAATGCGCTCGGCACGCTGAACCTGCTCGAGGCGACGCGGCAGCACACGCCCGAGGCGCCCTTCATCTTCACCAGCACCAACAAGGTCTATGGCGACGGGCCCAACACGCTGGGACTGGTGGAGCTGGAGAGCCGCTACGACTTCGCCGATCCGCGCTATGCCGCGGGGATCGCCGAAGAGTTCTCGATCGATCAGTGCAAGCATTCGCTGTTCGGCGCGAGCAAGGTCGCGGCCGACGTGATGGTGCAGGAATATGGCCGCTACTTCGGCATGAACACCGTCTGCTTCCGCGGCGGCTGCCTGACCGGCGCGGGCCATTCGGGGGCACAGCTTCACGGCTACCTGTCCTATATCTTCAAGGCGGCCGCGCAGGGGCGGCACTACACGATCTTCGGCTACAAGGGGAAACAGGTCCGCGACCAGATCCACAGCCGCGACGTGATCGGCGCCTTCGACGCCTTTCTGGCCAATCCGCGGCAAGGCGCGGTCTACAACCTCGGCGGCGGCAAGGCGAACAGCATCTCGATCCTCGAATCCATCGACCGGATCGAGCAGCTCTCGGGGCAAAAGCTGAGCTGGAGCCTGAGCGAGGAGAACCGGATCGGCGATCACATCGTCTATTACACCGACCTCGCCCGGTTCCGCGCCGACTATCCCGACTGGCATCTCGCGACCTCGATCGACGACATCTTCGAGGAATTCGCGCAGGTGAGCTTCAAGGACCGCAGCAGCGCCGCCTGATCCGGGGCGCCCGCCGCGCGCGGGCGCTCTGCGACCTCGAGGGAGACCCGGATGTCCGACCTTCTGTCCCCGACCGCCGCCCGTGCGGCGCTCTCCGAGCCGCCGCGGGCCGAGCGTCCCGCGCCGTCCGCGGCCCGTCCGCTTGCGCAGGCGCCCCTGCGGATCCGCACCGGGCACAGCTACCATGTCTATTTCACCATCGCGCTCGGCCAGCGGAACGCGCGCTTCGTCGAGCGGGCGATGACCCCGCTCAACCGCTACTTCGCCTTCGCGGATTCCTTTGCCCTGACGCCCGAGCCCGGCTTCGATGCGATCCACGCCTGGAACGCGGTGCCGCTGCTGACCCGGCGGCCCTTCATCCTCACCTTCGAGGATTACATGCCCCGAACGCCGGACGACCGGCGCATTCCCTGGGTCGAGCGGGCGCTGACGCGGATCCTGCTCGGCGACCGGTGCCGCGGGCTTGTCGCCACCTCGGATTATGCGCTGCGGCAGTTCCGCTGGCAGCACCGCGCGAACCCGCGCCTGCCTGAGCTGCTGGCCAAGACCGAGCGCCTCTATCCGGTGACGCCGCCCCGCCGCGACCGGCCGAAGCCGCACTCCGACCGGCTGCGGCTGCTGTTCGTCGGGCGCGACTTCATGCGCAAGGGCGGTCCCGCGCTGATGGAGGCGCATGCGAGGCTGCGGGCGCAGGGCGTGCCTGTCGAGACCACGGTCGTCTCGGCGCTGCAGTGGTCGCCGCGCGACTATATCGGTCCGCCGGATGCGGCCTATGTCGCCGAGTGCCATGCCCGTCTGGACCAGGAGGGGGTGATCTGGCACCGGTCCCTGCCGAGTGCCGAGGTCCACCGGCTGATGGATGCGGCGGACTATCTGATCTTCCCGACCTTCCACGACACGTTCGGCTTCGTGACCCTCGAGGCCTTCGCCGGTGCCACGCCGGTCATCGCCAGCGACACCTGCGTCCTGCCCGAGCTGATCGTGCCGGGCGAGAACGGCTTTCTCCTGCCGTTCGAGAACGACGGGATCGGCAAATGGGCCTGGCTCTACCGGCAGGCCGAGGCGGGCTATCTCGAGGCCTACCGTGCGCAGGCCGGGCGTCTGGCGGAAGGGCTGGTCGAGACCTTGGGCCGGGCCTGGGACGGGCGCCGTGATTATGAGCGGCTCAGCGCGGGCGCGCTGGCGGCGGCGCAGACGCGGTTCCACCCGGACACGGCGCGGCGGCGGCTCGAAATCCTCTACGAGCGGTTCCGGGCGTGATGGCGGCGGTGCGCGCCCGGTTCCGGCAATGGATGGCCTGCGAGCCCCTGTCCGGCGACGCGCAACGGAGAGGGCGGCATGGCGCCCGCGTCCCGGTTCCGGGCAATGGGGCGGCGTGGCGCAGCCATGTCGTGGATGCGATGGACCGGACAGACGAATGCCGCCCGGGACCGGGCGGCATCGGACGGTCGGCGCGGTCAGGCGCGCTGGGCGCAGTCCGGGCTGAAGCTGCCGTCCGCGATCTGGTTCAGCCGGAAGGCCGCCTGGGTGCGGTTGGTCGCCTTCAGCTTGCGCATGATGTTGCGGATATGAACCTTCACCGTGCTCTCGCAGAGGTTCAGCTCATGCGCGATGGTCTTGTTGGCCGCGCCCTGCAGCAGCGCACGGGCCACGTCGAGCTGGCGGTCGGTGAAGAACCGGCTGAGCCCGCGGTCCTCGCCGCCCGGGACCACCATCGCATGGCGCAGCGCCATGATGCTCTTCCGCGGAACCAGCACGCTGCGCGGGCAGGAGAAGCGGATCGCCGCCACCAGTTCCTCGAGACCGACGCTCGAGGGAATGTAGCTGGCCGCGCCGCAGTCGATGGCTTCGAAGAGCGAGGCCGCGTCGTCATGCTCGCCCAGGACGACCACGCGCCGGGGCGCCACCCGGGCGATGAAGCCCAGCAGGTAGCTCCGCATCTCCTCGTCGTCGATGCGCGCCGACCCGAGGCTGAAGAGCAGGACCTCGTCGGTCTCGCGGCCCGGCGCATCGGCGCGCCAGGCGGCCTCGTTCCCGTATCCCCGGAAGAGGGCGCCGGGGATGAGGTTCTTCAGGGACGTGGCGAGGCACTCCCGCTCGAACCCGCGGTCGGAAATGATGCTGACGCACGGGTCGCGCGGCGTGGAAGGCGCGGGCAGGGGGCCGGCGTGAGACAGCTCGATGTCGTGGTGTCGTTCAAGGGTTTGAATACCGTCCAAAGCAATTCCTCCAATTCGTCTGATTAAAGCTGGCTGATCCTAATGATAATTATTCGGTCGATAGTATTAAGGCGCGTAATGAGGTGAGAGGCAGAAGGGGCGGTGGTTCCAAAAGGAGCACTGGCTGGCACAAAGTTGACGGGTTACTGTCCCAAGGGCGTAGGCCTCTCAACTCGCACGATGATTCCTTCCCGGCTTCATCAGATATTAACAATTCTTGTCTGCCGACCCTACAGGATGGCCTAGTTCGTTTGGATTTAAACTTACCCTAATGTCGAAAATACAACCGCTAGTCGAACCGGGATGGTCGGATCCTCCGGCGGGCGGGCGATTAAGCTAGATGTTTGTGCGAAGGACCCGATGACCAGACCCTTGCTCGTGCCCATCGGCCTCTCCGGCAATCTCGTCGAGCTCTTCGAGTCGCTCGAGGCCGCCCATGAGATCCCTGCGATCCTCGACGACGACCCGCGGCGCGCCGGGACGCGCTTCGAGGGGGTGCCGGTGCTGCCTCTCGCCCGGGCGGCCGGGTTCGGAGAAGCGCGGTTTCTCTGCCTGATCGGATCGGAGCGCAGCTTCCGCGTCCGCGGCCGGATCGTGGCGGATCTCGGTCTGCCGCGCGAGCGCTTCGCGCGCGTGGCCCATCCGTCCGCGCGGGTGTCGCGCATGGCCGACGTGGGCTGCGGAACGGCGATCTATCATGGCGTCACGGTCACCTCCAACGCGCGGATCGGCGACCATGTGCTGGTGATGCCCCACGCCATCCTGCATCATGACGTGACGATCGGGGCGCATTCGCTGGTGGGGGCAGGGGTGATCGTGGCCGGGGGCGCCCGGATCGGGGCCGACTGCTACATCGGCAGCGGCGCCGCGATCCGCAACGGCATCACCATCGGAGACGGGGCGCTGGTCGGGATGGGCGCGGTGGTGGTGCGGGACGTGGCTCCCGGCGCGGTCGTGGCGGGCAACCCGGCCCGCCCGCTGCCGCGGCGACCGGCCGAGTAGCCCGACCCCGGCGTCGGCGCGGCCGCTACCAGAAGTCCCTTCGCATGTAGCCCATCAGGGCGCCGAGCCAGCTTGCCGGCGGCAGGTCCAGCACCGCGAGCACGCAGACGAGAAAGACCGCCGCGGTGGCGGCCAGCAGCTCGCGCCGGTGGCTGACCGACCGGGCCGCCGCGTTCCAGACGAGGTTGCGCACCACAGAGGCATGCAGCAGCAGATGCCAGAGCACGACCGTGACGAAGAGCACCGAACCGGTCAGATGCAGCACCTCCCAGCCGGTCCTGTCGAGGCCCCAGAGGCGCCAGCCCAGATCGCGCGCGATCCGGCCGCTGGGGGCCGCAACGAGGACGAGGCCCGAGAGGAGCATCAGTGCGGACGAGAGGCCGATGGTGAAGACGGCGGCGGCGCGGAGCGAAAAGGGCCGCGCGGGCGCCGGAGACGGGATGGACATGGCAGTTCCTCCGTTCGGGAGCCCCAGCTTGCCCGACGGCTGGTGCCCGCGCGATGCGGTGCGTCAATCGGAAGGGAATCGCGGTGCCGCAGGACGAGGCGCGGCCCTCCGAGCATCTCGCGCACCCTTGCGCCCAGTGCATGTCCGCCTTGTCGGGACTTGCCCCGGCGAAATTCGCGCCATATCGATAGCAAGCTAACCAATTATCATGCTTCCTATGCCCCAACACAGCGCCACCCTCGAAACCCTCCTCCGTGTCATCCGCGAACTGCGGCGTGGCTACGATCGCAGTGCCGCGGACGTGGGGCTGACCCTGTCGCGAGCGCGCGTGCTTACTGCGCTCGCGGGCATGGAGGGTGCCACGCAGGCCGAGCTGGCCCATGCGCTCGGGATCGAGCCGCCGACGCTGAAGCGGCAGGTCGAGGCGCTGGAGCGGGATGGCTTCCTCGAACGCCGGGCCATCGAGGGAGACGCGCGCAAGCGCGCCCTGTTCCTGAGCGCGAAGGCCCATTCGGCGGCCATCACCCGCTTCGTCCGTGCCGTCCGGGCCGAGCTGTTCGAGGGGGTGGACGAGGCCGACCTGCCGCGGGTCCATGCGGCGCTCGAACGGATCGCTGCCAATGCGGCGCGGCTGAACCGCTCATGACCGTAGCCCCGGCCCCTTCCGCCGCGCAGCCCGCGCCGCCGCTTCCGCTGCGGCAGGGTTGGCCGTATTTCGCAGCCGCCGTGATCGTGGGCCTCTCGCAGGGCCTGGGGCAGGGGTTTGTCTCCGCCAACATCCCGCAGTTCGCGGGCGATCTGGGCGTGACCACCACCCAGGCGAGCTGGCTCATGGCGGCCTACATGATCCCGCGCGCCTCGCTGCCCCTGATGCTGGTCAAGATCCGCACCCAGTTCGGCCTCCGCCGCTTCGCCGAGGTGGGGATCGTCCTCTATGCGCTGGTGGCCTTCGCGAGCCTCTGGATCTCGGACCTGCGCTCGGCCGTCGTCGTCCAGTTCCTGTCGGGCGTGGCGTCGGCTCCGCTCTCGACGCTGGGCTTTCTCTACATGCTCGAGCCGCTCAGCCCGCAGAACAAGATGCGCATCGGGATCCCGATGGTGATGGCGGTGCTGATGGGCGCGCCGAACCTCGCGCGGGTGATCTCGCCGGCGCTGATCGGCGACGGCGGGCTCTGGAGCGTCCATCTGACAACCCTCGGGCTCGCGCTCGTCTCGATCGCGCTGGTCTAC